>PVMJ01000221.1_pt1 | contig 70733 bp, 78 predicted proteins | sample 1853361 | NCBI WGS metagenome assembly PVMJ01 (sample SAMN08533506, study PRJNA380276) | Synthetic metagenome, whole genome shotgun sequencing project. | isolation source: mock microbial community containing genomic DNA from 20 ATCC strains | collected 2017 | reverse complement strand
GTACGGCGTTGCCTCGCCTTAGCTCAAAGAGAACGATTCTCTAAGGTGCTGAAGCACCAAGTGAATCGGTTCCGTACTATTTGTACTGTCTGCGGCTTGGTCGCCTTGTCCTGATTTTTGTTAATCCACTATACGTCCTAGATTCCCACTTTCGTGGGAATGACGGGATGTGGGTTTTTGTGCGGATTTGAACCGGTAAGGGTGGTGTGGGATTGGTGGTTTGCTTAGGATCTTTTGGATTGTATTTTGTATATACATTTACTTGTTGATAAAAGATAAAATAAAATTAGAAACTAAAAGTGAGAAAAAATTAATAATAATAGGGATGTATAAATGTAAAGGCTCCGTTTCATAGCTAAGGTTATCTGAATATATGGAAAAAAAGTAAAAGTCCATAAAACTAAAATATATAGATAATGCTAATGATAATAGAATTATCACTTTCCTAGAGTAAGGATAATATTTTTTTATCGTAAAAAAATATAAAATAGGATAAATAATTGCCATATAGATAGATTTTGTAACAAAATTAAAAATAAATAATAAAAATAATGTAATAAAGTATATTTTTTGGCTATGAAATAAAATTGTACATAATTGAACGAGCAGATCAAAAAATGAACTACATATAACAATAAATAATAACGTATTTACCATACTAAATTTAATAGGTCTCATTATCATATTTAATAACCACTTCATAGTATAGTGGATTAAATTTAAACCAGTACAGCGTTGCCTCGCCTTGCCGTACTATCTGTACTGTCTGCGGCTTTGTCGCCTTGTCCTGATTTAAATTTAATCCACTATAAATGCAGAGTGGGTGGAAACACTCACTTTATGGTTTGCTACGCTCTGCTCAATTAGCAACCCGATAACCCAATATGGATAATAGGGTAATTAATCCAATCTAATTTGTCAGCATCCGTTAATTTATTGCAAAATAAAGTATTGAATTATGTCGGGTGCAAATGACGAAATATAAGTTTCCGTGCGGACGGATCAAGATTCCCACTTTCGTGGGAATGACGGTGGAAAGATTGTTGTTTTTCCCGATGAATTCCTGTGTTTTTTGTTTTTCCGGATAAATTCCTGTGGCTTTGAGTTTTTTGGATTTCAGCCTCAATGCCGTCTGAACGCCGAATCGGGCTTCAGACGGCATTGCGTCATTTGAAATTCAAAACCGGCCAGCCTTTTTCTTTGGCTTCTTTTTCCAGCTCGGCATCGGGGTTGACGGCGACGGGTTCGCTGACAAGGCGCAGCAGCGGCAGGTCGTTTTTGGAGTCGCTGTAAAAATAGGTTTTGCCGTAGCTTTGGAGCGTTTCGCCGCGTTCGGCAAGCCATTGGTTCAGGCGGGTGATTTTGCCTTCTTTGAGGCTGGGCGTGCCGATGTAATTGCCGGTGTAGCGGCCGTCAGAACCGGTTTCGAGTTGTGTGCCGATGATGTTGGTGATGCCGAAAAGGTGGCAGACGGGGGTGATGATGAACTCGTTGGTTGAGGAAATCACAAGGGTTTCGTCGCCTGCCATTTGGTGGCTCTGCACCAGCATACGCTGCATAGGCGAGATGTGGGGGATGATGTATTCCGCCATAAATTCGCGGTGAAACTCTGCCAGCTCTTCTTTGCTGTAACGAGCGAGCGGGGCAAGGTGGAATTTGAGGAATGCGTCGATGTCGAGGCAGCCGTTTTGGTAGTCGCGGTAGAATTTTTCGTTTTGCGCTTCGGTTTCGGCAGCGTCAACCAAGCCTTTTTTGATGAGGTATTGCGGCCAGGCGTGGTCGGAATCGGTGTTGATGAGGGTGTTGTCGAGGTCGAAGATGGCGAGGTTTTTCATTGGGTTTCCTGTTGTTTCAAAAGCTGGCGCAAAAGCGGCAGGGTGATGCGTTTGCCCATCGTGACGGCGTAGTTGTCCAGCGTGTCGAGCATCATCATCAGGCTGTCCATATCGCGCCGCCAGTGTTTGAGCAGGTATTCGAAAATTTCGGAATCGACGGTTACTTGGCGTGCCGCCGCCATACTGGCGAGCGCGTCGATTTTTTCTTGGTCGGTTAAGGGTTTGACTTCGTAAACGAGGCAGTACGCCATACGCGTCCGCAAATCTTCGCGGATGACAAGCTGCTGGGGCGTGTATTCCGAACCGAGCAGCAAAAAGCCTTTGCCGCTGTTGCGGAAGCGGTTGAAGATGGAAAAAAGCAGGGCTTGTTCTTCGTTGCCCAGTTTTTCGACTTGATCGACGGCGAGGTATTCCGCCTCGAACGCGGCATCGGTCAGCGGCATGGAGGCGGCATCGATATAGGCGGCGTTTTTGCCGGCTTCGAGCGCCTGTGCGACCCACGCCTGCAAAAGATGGCTTTTGCCCGCGCCTTCTTCACCCCAGACATAGATAAACTGTCCGTGTTTGTGTCGGAGGACATAGACCAGTTCCGCGTTTTCCGTGCCGAGGAATTTGTCGAAACTCGGATAGTCGTGTGCGGCAAAGTCGAAAATAAGCTGGTTCACGGTTCGGCATTCCGAGGGGTGGTAAACGGGTTTATTGTACGTTGTTTTCGCGCGCCTTTCCAATTTGAACGATGCCGTCTGAAAACGGCTTCAGACGGCATCGTTCAACCGCAGGCAACGTTGCCGACATCGAGGCGCATATTGTGGAACGCGTTGAGCGTGCTGCGGTGGCCGATGCTGATGATGATGCTGTCGGGCAGTTTTTGTTTCAGTGCGCGGTAGAGCAGGGCCTCGGTCGGTTCGTCCAAAGCGGCGGTGGCTTCGTCGAGCAGGACGATTTTGGGCTTGGAAAGCAGGGCGCGGACGAAGGCGACGCGTTGCAGTTCGCCCGGGGAGAGTTTGTGTTGCCAGTCGTCGGTTTTATCTAATTTATCAACCAGATAACCCAAGCGGCAGGTGTTCATGGCTTCGGCTAACTCGGGATGCTGCTTGTCAATGTCGGGGTAACAAACCGCGTCGCGCAGGCTGCCCTGTGCCGTGTACGGGCGTTGCGGCAGGAAGAGGATGTCTTGATGCGGCGGACGGCTGACTTTGCCGCTGCTGCCGAACGGCCAAAGCCCCGCCAGCGCGCGCAACAGCGAGGTTTTGCCGCAACCGCTCGGGCCGCGTATCAGCAGGGAATCGCCGTTTTTGAGGTTTATGTTGATGCCGCTCAACAGGATTTCGCCGTTGTGGCGGAACAGAGCGACGTTTTCCTGTGGGGGACTGTTAGTTTTTGCACAAGGAACAAATAGAGTAAAAAAACGCTGAAATCTTCGGAAGACGTGGATTTCGGCGTTTTTTTGTATCCGGAAAAGTTACGCCAGCTTTTTCACAAAACCGCGCCGGAATGCGCGGTTTTCTGTTTAAAGCTGACGAGATTAGGGAATTTTTAAAACTGTTTTAAGAGGTTTTTAAAATGGATTTAATCAATACTCCGGCCATACCATTCAACACGGCCTATGATGGCGATGTCGTCTTGGGCATTGCTCAAATCTATTTCAAACGGTGCGTAACGTGGATTTTCAGACGTTACAAGCAGTTTGCCCGGTATACGTTGCACACGTTTGACAAAGAGGTCATTGCCTATACGCAAGACATATAGGCCGTCACGCGGGTCAGTTTCGGCGTGGTTGATGAGAATGGAATCCTCATGATTGAGCACGCCCTCCATTGAATCGCCTTTAACGGTAATTACAGACAGTTTTTCCGGCTGTTTGGTCACATAGTTGTCAATCCAATATTTCCGGAAAGCCAAGCAGAATAAAGGTTCTTCGCCGAAGACTGGTGCGCCATACCCTGCTGCTGCGGCTACGTTGTAGCGCGGCACGAATACAAACTCGGACAGGTCGACAGGATTGCCCATAGTGTCGGTGATTCCATCAGAATTTCTACTTACAGAGAATGCTCCGGCGTTTTCCGGCCTGGCTTTATCGAGATACGGCAAGCCTTTTCCGGTCAGCAGCCAGTTTAAATCACAACTGAATTTTTACTAGGTAATCGGCTGTTGGGATAGCTCCCTCTTTCCAAACTCTATTAAATCCAGAAGCCGACATTTCTATTTTGTTATAGATGTCAGATGGCTTAGCCCCATGAGGCCAAAGAAATTTGAGCCTATCTAAAAAAGTATCCATAGTAATCCTAATTTAACTCATTTAAGCAAAACATTAAGCAAAAAAAGAAACTCTTTTGCTTAAATAAGATTACTCAAATAATCAATATTTTGTAAAAATAATTACGTTTTTGAGAAAATATTTTAGCAAAAGAGTTTCATGAAGCTGTTTTGCTAAATGTAATTCACTCATTTGCTAAATGACGGCGGTTAATAAACCTACTTAATTAAGGAATTGCGAGAATGAAAAAAAGCAAGAAAGCATGACTGATTGGCATCGTGCTGACATTGTGGCTCGTCTTAAAAAGGCAGGCTGGTCTGTGAGAGCGTTATCTATCGAGGCTAATTTAGCACCAAATACATTAGGGAAAGCTTTAGATGCTCCTTATCTGAAAGGCGAAAGAATCATTGCAGCAGCGATTGGAGTACCCGCAGAAGAAATCTGGCCATCTCGTTTTGAGAAACGAAACCATAAGCCAACCTTCCCAAGATCTATAAATAGATAACTGTTTTGCTAAATAGTTCCAAAAGAGTACCGCATTTAAGCAAAAATAGAAAGCGGAAAAAATGAAAATATCTGCATCTGATATTGCGAAATTAGGAATTCCGAGCCTACCAACTGATAGACAAGGGATTGAATACCATGCCAAGAAAAATAATTGGCAACACTGTTTTGAGCAAAAAGGAAGAGGCCGTCCTAAAAAACTGTATGAAATCGCTTCCCTCCCTGCCGAAATCCGAGCAGCCATCATGAAACGGCAGTCGGACGAGCTGGCGGAGAAGATGCCGAAAATGCTGCCCAAAGTCAGACCGGGGACGGCGATGTCGGCTCAAGCACTGGCTGAAGCGGCCAAGCTGTTGAACGAGAAACAACGGTCGGTGGCGGATGCGCGATGTGCGGTGGTAGCGGCGGTATTGGGGATTAAATACGAATACGATTGCTCTGCCAAGGCTGCGGTGGCTCAGTTTTTGGGCTTGCTGGCAGAAGGTAAATTGGACGCGGTCACGCTTGGGAACTTGGAAAAGGCCAATGACCGCAGCCGGACGGCGAAGGTCGGCGAACGTACTTTAGACGGCTGGATTTCTGCTTATTTGAAAGCGGAAAACGCGACGGAGCGGTTGGTTGCTTTGGCTCCGAAGACGACGAAGGCGGTCAAGCCGATTGAAAGTTACGGATGGTTGCCGATGTTTATGCAGTTTCACAATATTCCGTCCGCGCCAAAGCTGGCGCACAGCTACCGCTGGTTTGTGCAGTGGGCGGAAGCGGAAAATATGCCGGTCAATGATGTGCCTAACTTGAGTATGGTGCGGCGCGTTTGGGAAAAGCTCCCGTTGATTATGCAGGAGCGCGGCAGGAAAACGGGGGCGGCTTATAAATCGCTGCTGCCTTATGTGAAACGTGATTGGGGGGCTTTGAAGCCGAACGATGTTTGGATCGGCGACGGCCATAGCTTTAAGGCAAAGGTGGCGCATCCGGTACATGGCAGACCATTTAAGCCGGAAGTGACGGTGATTATTGATGGTTGTACGCGGTTTGTGGTCGGGTTTTCGGTCTCTCTTGCTGAAAGTTGTGTGGCGGTATCGGACGCTATGCGTATCGGGGTCAAGCATTTTGGTTTGCCGATTATCTATTACTCGGATAACGGCGGCGGCCAAACCGGCAAGACGATAGACCATGAAATCACGGGTATTACGTCCCGACCGGGTATCCGCCATGAAACGGGTATCGCGGGCAACCCGCAAGGGCGCGGCATCATTGAGCGATGGTGGAAAGACAATCTGATTGAGATGGCGCGCCAGTATGAGACGTTTGCGGGTGCAGGGATGGACAGCAGCACGAAGAACCTGATGTACCGCAAGATGGAAAGTGCGTTTAACGCTTTGGAAAAAGGCAAGGATTTGACGGAGGAACAACAGAAATATTTGAAAAAACTGCCGAGCTGGTCGCGTTTTATAGCGGATGTGGTCAAGTGTATCGACGAATACAACAACCGCCCGCACGGCGAGCTGCCCCGACATCCTGACGGCGGGCATTATACGCCTAAGGCTTATCGGGAAATGAGGCTGGAACAGGACGGTATCGCGCCGGATATGTTGTCGGCGCAAGAGCTGGCGACGATGTTTATGCCGCAAGAGGTGCGAAAGGTACAGCGCGGTTGGCTGGATTTGTTTAACAACTCTTATTTCTCAACCGAGCTGGCGGAGTATCACAAAGACGAGGTACGGGTCAGCTACGATTTGAGCGATGCGTCGGCGGTCAATGTGTTTGATATGGACGGCAAGTTTATTACTAAGGCGCAGGCCAACGGCAATACCCGCGAGGCTTTCCCGACGGCTCGTATCGACCAACTGGCGGAAAAACGTCGAAAAGGCAAAATAAAGCGGGCGGAAAATGCAATCAAGCTCGCAAACGCGGAAGTCAATCCTGCTCTGGAACAGGCTGCGGTTTGGGACGAGCTGGGACATTTGGGCGGAAACGACATCGAGGCGGAGTATGCGGTATTGCCGAAAACGGGCACAGACGATTTTGTGTTGTTTGAGGCGGATAGATAAAGGAAAACATGATGGACAAACAGCAAAATGCAGCGTTTTCGGCCGAGCTTGTTGAAAAATTGAAACTCAAGCGAGCTCTTGGGCGGATTCAACGAGCTCAAGCAAAGATTCAAGGTGTTCCCGCTGAACGGAATCAGGCTCAAACGTTTTTGCCTGCGCTTGAAGGAAACTGCGAACCTGCTCAATCGAAGTCGGCTCTTGACGGGTAATCCGCTGGAGCAGCCAGGAAAGTACGAAAGAATCGGCAAGTGACCTGTCTTCCAAGTCTTGAACGGCGACTTCCAGCATGATCAGGCGTTTTTCTAAATCGGGAAACTCTTTCATTTCAGACGGCCTTTAAAGGTTGTTTAAAACTCAAGGATATTAAAAATGAAACAAATTAATCAAGCATTGCAACAAAAACTGGTTGAATTTAAAGAAAAATCAGGCATGAACCAAACCCAACTGGCACGCGGTATCGGTACTTCGCCGGCATCCATCAGTATGTATCTGAACGGCACTTATGCGGAAAAAGGCGGCAATTATGAAACCATCGAGCCGAAAATCGAGGCGTTTTTGGAGATGCAGGACAGTAAAGCGCAACGCGAAGAGCTGGTGTTGGGTTTTGTATCGACTAAGACGACCCGCCGTATTGCAGAAGTGATGCGCGATGCGCACGAAGGCGGCGAAACAGTGGTGATCTACGGTCAGGCGGGATTGGGCAAGACTCAGGCGGTCAAAAACTACTGCGAGAAAAACCCTGCGGCCATCTTGATTGAGGCTAATCCGAGCTTTACGGCTTTGGTCTTGATGCGCAAGTTGGCGACTGCGGCGAAGGTATCGGCGATGGGCAGCCTGAATGATTTGTTTGAGTCTGTATCTGACCGCCTGCGCGATTCGGGCCGTCTGATTGTGGTCGATGAAGCGGAAAACCTGCCTTTACGCGCCCTTGAAATTGTACGCCGTCTGCACGACGAGACTGGCTGCGGCTTGGTGTTGAGCGGTATGCCCCGACTGGTGGCCAACCTGCGCGGTAAGCATGGCGAACTGGTACAGCTTTACAGCCGCGTGTCTGTTGCGCTGAATTTGGGCGAATCTTTGCCGGATGACGAACTCTTTGAGATTGCGAAAGCGGCTTTGCCTGATGCGGTCAAGCATCTGCTCCCTGATAGTGTACAAGCGTTGATTACGGTCATCGGGTTTAATGAAACGCTGGAGCTGGTGCGCCTGATGGGCGGTACGACTTATCCTTTGCGGCAGGGTTATACGAAAAACAGTCAATCCCGTGTTGCATACTTGGAAGAGATTATCGGCAGTGAGGCGGCCGGTCGGCTGGTGGAGGCAATGGCTCCGTGCAATCTGTTTATACCCCGTTGCGAGACGGCCTTGTATGAGTTGCGAAACCGTAAAATCCGCAGTCAGTTTGACCGGCAGACGGCAGGCGGTACCCCTGCTTATGAGGCCGTTAACGATTTGGCCTTGGCACACCGCCTAAGCGACCGCCATGTGTGGCGAATTTTAAAGCAGGCGGATAAGGAAGCGGAGCAGGAGAATTTGTTTTAGAATGGAATGCCATGCAGATGTATGGCATTTTATTTTGGAGAAAAATATGAAAAAGTTTTATTTTGTGCTGCTGGCGTTGGGTTTGGCAGCGTGTGGGCAAGAACAATCGCAGAAAGCTGATGCGGAGCAGTATTTTTTTGCCAATAAATATCAATTTGCAGATGAGAAACAGGCTTTTTATTTTGAACGCGCCGCCCGTTTCCGTGTATTGCAACAAGGCCTTGGCGGGGATTTTGAGAGGTTTTTAAAAGGAGAAATACCTAATCAAGAAAATCTTGCAAAGTATCGTGAAAATATTACTCAAGCAGTCGCTTATTATGCGGACACGAATGGAGATGATGACCCATACCGCGTCTGCAAACAGGCTGCGCAAGATGCAGAAATCCTGATGAAGAGTATGGTAACAAGCGGTGGAGGCGGTACAACTGATTTAGATAAGGAAAGTTATCAAAATTACCGAAAATCAATGCAAGAATGCCGTAAAACAATAACGGAAGCTGAAGCCAATTTGCCGAAAAAATAAAATAAACGATTCTAAGGCCGTCTGAACAACAGGCGGCTTTTTTGTTGCCTACTGACACTGTTTCGCCCGCTGCAAAAGCCATGCCGTTTGAAAATGTAAGCCTCTGAAAGTGCATTTTAATCTGATTTTGAGGGAGGCTTTAATGAGCAAAATTATTTGTCTGACTGCCGGACACAGTAACACCGACCCGGGCGCAGTCAACGGAAGCGACCGTGAGGCGGACTTGGCGCAGGATATGCGCAACATTGTGGCTTCAATCCTGCGTAACGATTACGGCCTGACCGTTAAAACCGACGGCACGGGCAAAGGCAATATGCCGCTGCGCGATGCGGTCAAGCTGATTCGCGGCTCGGATGTGGCGATTGAGTTCCACACCAATGCGGCGGCGAACAAAACGGCGACAGGCATCGAAGCCTTGTCCACGCCGAAAAATAAACGCTGGTGTCAGGTGCTGGGCAAAGCCGTTGCCAAGAAAACCGGCTGGAAACTGCGCGGCGAAGACGGCTTTAAGCCGGATAACGCAGGGCAACATTCGCGCCTGGCTTATGCGCAGGCAGGCGGCATTGTGTTTGAGCCTTTTTTCATCAGCAACGACACTGATTTGGCCTTGTTTAAGACGACCAAATGGGGCATCTGCCGCGCGATTGCGGACGCGATTGCGATGGAATTGGGAGCGGCGAAGGTATGAAAAAGTCTTTGATTGCTTTATGTGTTGCCCATTGTGCAAAGTTGAAAAACGATTTTGGCGTACCACCGTTACCTGAAATCAAAATCACGCCAAGCCCTGTTCGGGTAGGCTCTTTGAAACAACATCCGAGCCTGCGCTTGGGTAAATCAGGCGTGGCGGCTGCTAAACGTGCGGCGCGCAAACGCAAGAATCGTCGTTAATCATGGGACAGGTTGCGTTTTACGAAAAGATGATTGGGCTGTGGTCGGCCAAAAGCCGTGAGGCAAGCGAACAGGCGGACTTGGCTGCGTTTGAATTTGCGGAGGGCGAACTGGCCAATTATCGGGAAATGCTGAAACGGCACCTGCAAACCAAAAGTGTGGAATAGCAATGCGTATTTTGGATATTTTTAAAAACCCGGCGACAGGCAATGTGTCGCACTCGAAACTGTGGGCAAACGTTGCCTGCGCGGCTGGGACGTTTAAGTTTGTGATGTTGCCCGATCCGTCGGCGGAAATTTGGGCGGTGTATTTGGGCATTGTCGGCGGCTATGCGGTGGCGCGTTCATTTGTCAGCGTGAAGCGTCAGGAGGTCGAGAATGAATCTCGTGAAACTGCTGGCGAATAACTGGCAACCGATTGCCATTATCGCGCTTGTCGGCACGGGCTTGGCTGTGTCGCACCATCAAGGCTACAAGTCGGCATTTGCGAAGCAGCAGGCGGTCATCGACAAGATGGAGCGCGACAAGGCGCAAGCCCTGCTGTTGTCGGCTCAAAACTATGCGCGCGAACTGGAACTGGCACGCGCGGAAGCTAAAAAATATGAAGTCAAGGCGCACGCTGTCGGCATGGCTTTGGCGAAAAAACAGGCGGAAGTCAGCCGTCTGAAAACGGAAAATAAAAAGGAAATCGAAAATGTCCTTACTCAAGACCGTAAAAATGCAAGCGGCGGTTGCATTGACGGCTTTGGCTCTCACGGCCTGCAGCTCTACAACCGCGCCCTCGGCTACGGAAATTAAGGTTGTCGAAAAGGCAGTCATGCCGACCCCGCCTGCTGCATTGATGGTCGCGCCGGTACGCCCGAATCCGCCGAAAGACGGCAAGACGGCCACGCTGTTGGAACACGCCGCTGAGTTTGGTGGCTATGTGGCGGAGTTGGAAAATCAAAATCAGGCTTGGCGCGACTGGGCGGGCAATCACTCCCGCAAAGTCGGAAACTGACAAAAAAGCCCGCGTAGGGCGCGGGCTGAGGGTGAAAGCGGATTTTATACCTCTTTTACAGGGGTAGCGGCGGTAGTGCTTTTCAGCAAATCGACTGCGTGCTGACAGTTTTGCTTGCTGGTGTAGCCTTCGCCCTGAGCGATGATTTCATGGTTGGCTGCTTTCAAACGCCAACGGTATTCGCCTTTTGCGTCTTTATAGATTTCAAAATACATAAGGTTTCTCCTATGAATGAGTACACGTTTTCTTACCGCTTTAACGGCAAGTCCTGGTCATTGAGCATTTGGGCGGACAACCCTGAAGAAGCCAGGGCGAAATTTCGGGCTGCACGAGAAAATGCGCACTATGACGGCGAAGTTGTAGCAAAGGTTTATACATTTGTAAATATTTCGTGGGTTAAGAAATTGTACAAGCGGACAAAATATTTAATGGGTATCAAAGAATGACCTACCGTGAATTAGTTGAACGTCAGTTGGCTGTGCGCCATGCCGATTTGGAATTGGGCTTAAGCCGCGCACGCGAGCAAGAGCCGTTTGTCATTCATGTTTCCGATCTGTTGGATAAGGCAGGCATTGAGTACGCGGTACGCATGGATAAGGATTTTCAGACGACGTTTCACCTTGAATATCCAATTACGAACTATGACACCTTTAAACGTGCGGTTTGGCAAACTTTGGGGGCGTATTACTGTGTTTGTAATGATGGTGATGGACTGGAGATTGCCAGCAATCGCCCTGACGGTTACGCCGTCCGTATCGTATTCGGCGATGTGCCGGTTTAAAGGGGTTTTAAATGGACTTTGAATTTGGTTTCAGAACCCTGTGGCCGATTGCGACGGCGGCATTTTGGTTTTGGGTCAACGGCATTTCAGGCCGCCTGAAAGAGGCGGACAAGCGTATCGACGACCTTAAAGAGGAGTTGCACGCGGTCAAGCTCTCTTATCACACCAAGGCGGACGCCAAGGCAGACAGCACTAATATTGCGGCGGCCTTGGAGCGAATTGAAAACAAGTTAGAAAAAGTAAACGAAAAACTGGACAGGAAAGCAGACAAATCATGAGCGACCCGATTTTGGATGCCTTGGCGCGTATTGAAAACAAGACTGATCAAACGCTGAAAAATCAGAAGGAAATGCAGGCGGAAATTGCGCAAATTCGCCAAGACACGAAACGCACGGCCATTACATTCGGCGCACTGGGCGGCGGCGTGATTACGGTCGGCTGGGAATTGCTTAAAGCGAAAATGGGACTGTAATTATGGCTCACCCGCAAGAAATCCGTGAAAAGTTACGCCGGCTCTATGTGAGCGGCGAGCAAACTTTGGAAACGGCGGCCTTGATGTGCGAAATCCCGCAGACCACTGCGCGTGCGTGGAAACGTGCGGATAAGGAAAAAGGCGACGACTGGGATAAGATGCGCGCCGCTTACACTTTGGCCGGTGGCGGTATTGAGGATTTGAGCCGTGCGATGTTGGCCGGTTTTATGGTGCAGTACAACAGCACGATGACGATGCTGCAGGATTCGAGTACCGAAGATTTGCCACCATCCGACCGCGCCAAGCTGTTGGCCAGCCTGGCCGATGCGTTTACGAAAACCGTATCGGCCAATGCGCGTGTGATGCCGGAAACGTCAAAACTGGCGACGGCTTTGGAATTGATTGAGTTCTTGATGGCGTTTGTACAAGAAAAACATCCCAAACATTTGCCTGCCTTTGTGGAGGTATTGGAGCCGTTTGGGGTGGAAGTGGAGAAGAAGTTTGGTTAGAGGCCAACAAATTTTTTTAAAAGAGTAATGAGGGTGGCGGCAGGGATAGCATTAATTGCATTTTCCGTAAGCGTACTTAATGCAGTGTCCTTGATTTTCCCTAATTCTTTTTTCAACCAGCTTTTTTCTGAATCAGAAATCTCTGCTTGGTCTATTTTTGCCGCAATTAAAGCCTGAATAGTGTCGCTGTGTAGTTTGACTGTGACAACACCAAGAATGGCGGATAGGCCGCCATCATCGGTAAGGAAGTCTATGCCCTTATGATTAATTTTGCAGTCAAAATTTTTATGAAGTGAATCTATCGAAGTAATTTCAATTAAACCAGATTCTTCTAAGTAATAAATATTTTTTAAAAAATATTGGAATTCATCTGATTGTAAAGTTGCTAGGTGTTGACTTTGAATTTCACAACCAAGAGTCAAAGCCAAGCCCAATCCTTGTTTATCAACAGGGATGTTAGAAGTAATAGGTAAAGAACTACTAGGGAAAAGAGAGTTATACACCTTGGTTGCTTTTAGGCAGTTCGGGTAATTATCACTTAAAACTCGTAAGATTTTTTCCTGAATACCTCTATTTAACCAGTTCATAAATTATTCCTCATGAAAACAAAAGAATTCCTCAAATCCCTTGCCGAACTGGCCGCCAGTTTGCGCCAAGTCATCGAAGCGGAAGTGGACGGCTTCGATGCGTCGCCCAAGGCTATTGCTGCACGCCGTGCCAAGGTGTTTGACCCGGTAGGCGGTTACGAGTATTTCGTGAATACCTACTTCCCCCATTATATCCGCTCGCCTGAGAAATCCGAACTGCATGCGTTTTTATTCAGCCGTCTGCCGGAGATTATCCGCTCCCCCAAAGGGGAAAATGAGGCGGTGGGTGCGCCGCGTGGAGAGGGTAAGTCGACGAAGGTTACTCAGTTGTTTACGCTGTGGTGTATTGTGACCGGCCAAAAACATTATGCTGTTATTGTGATGGACAGTATCGACCAGGCATATCCGATGCTGGAAGCCATCAAGGCGGAACTTGAATTTAACCCGCGCTTGAAAACCGACTTTCCGGAAGTATGCGGGCAGGGCCGTGTATGGCAGGCCGGTACGATTGTGACGGCCAATGACGTTAAAGTCCAAGTGGCCGGTAGCGGTAAAAAGCTGCGCGGTTTGCGTCACGGCCCTTACCGTCCTGACTTAACTGTTTTGGACGATATTGAGAATGACGAGCAAGTCCGCAACCCCGAACAGCGCGACAAGCTCAATGCGTGGCTGACTAAGACCGTATTGCCTCTGGGCGGTGTCGGTCAGAAATACGATGTGATTTATATCGGCACGATTTTGCATTACGACAGCGTACTTAACCGCACTTTGAATAACCCGTTTTGGCACGGTATTAAGTTTAAGGCGATGAAACGCTGGCCTGACCGCATGGATTTGTGGGACAGGTGGGAGGAACTTTTCCGAAACGACGGCGAGACGGTGGCCGAGGCGTTTTATCAGGCAAACAAAGACGAGATGGAGCGCGGCGCGGTCACTTCTTGGGCGGCGCGTGGCGTACTCGCGCTGATGAAAATCCGTGCGCGTGACGGCCATGCGACGTTTGATTCAGAATATCAAAACGATCCGGTCAGTGGCGAAGATGCGCCGTTTGCCAAGTCGATGAAGTTTTGGAACGACCTGCCGTCCGATTTGGTGTATTTCGGTGCGCTCGACCCGTCACTCGGAAAGGCCGGGGCGAGCCGTGACCCGTCCGCGATTATCATTGGCGGTTATCAACGTGTAACCGGCAAACTGTATGTCGTGGAGGCTCAGATTAAAAAACGTCTCCCTGATTTGATTATTGAGGACGTTATTCGATTGCACCGTCAATATCGTTGCAAACTGTGGTTTGTTGAGACTGTTCAATTTCAGGAATTTCTGAAAGACGAGCTGGTCAAGCGCAGCGCGGCGCGTGGAATACCTGTCCCAGCGCGGGCGGTCAAACCGGTATCGGACAAGCTGTTGCGGATCGAGACTTTACAGCCTCACATGGCGAACGGTTTGATTCTGTTGAATGAGAGCCAACAAACGCTGATACAGCAGTTCCGCCATTTTCCAAAGGCTGATCATGATGATGGTCCTGATGCCGTGCATATGCTCTGGTCGGGGGCGGTGGCCAATTGTGTGCCGATAGAATGGCAAAGCCCTACCGATAACGATTTTGATGACGAGATAAAAAGTAAATGGAGCCGATAATGGCAAAAAAGAACAATAAAACTAAAATCCAAAAGCCCGAAGCTGCATTGCAGACGGACGTGGCTCAAATTACGGCGACCGGTCGGGTTATCGCCGAGCATCCGTCCAATTTTATTACGCCGCAAAAGATGCGGGCCCTCTTCGAGGACGCAGAAAGCGGCGACATCCGCGCCCAACACGAGCTTTTCGCGGACATTGAGGAGCGCGACAGCGACATCGCGGCAAATATGGGGACGCGCAAACGCGCGCTGCTGACGCTCAACTGGCGCGTCGCCCCGCCGCGAAATGCGACGCCCGAAGAAGAAAAGCTGTCCGACCAAGCCTACGAAATGATGGACAGCCTGCCTACCCTCGAAGACCTGATTATGGATTTGATGGACGCGGTAGGGCACGGATTTTCTGCGTTGGAGGTCGAGTGGGTATTTTCAGACGGCCTTTACCTACCCCGAAACTTTATCCACCGCCCGCAAAGCTGGTTCAAATGGGACAAAGACAACGGGCTGCTGCTGCGTACCCGCGAAAATCCGGAAGGCGAAGCGTTGTGGCCGCTGGGCTGGGTCGTTCATACCCAAAAATCGCGCAGCGTCCAGCAGGCGCGCAACGGGCTTTTCCGCACGCTTTCCTGGCTGTATATGTTCAAACACTACGCCGTCCACGATTTTGCCGAGTTTTTGGAGCTGTACGGCATGCCCATCCGTATCGGCAAATACGGCGCGGGCGCAACCAAAGAGGAAAAAAACACCCTGCTTCGAGCGGTGGCGGAAATCGGTCACAACGCGGCAGGCATCATGCCAGAAGGTATGGAAATAGAGCTCCACAACGCGGCAAACGGTACGACGGCAACCAGCAATCCGTTTTTGCAGATGGCCGACTGGTGCGAAAAATCGGCGGCGCGGCTGATTTTGGGGCAAACGCTGACCAGCGGTGCGGACGGAAAATCCAGCACCAACGCGCTGGGCAATATCCACAACGAGGTACGCCGCGATTTGCTGGTGTCGGACGCAAAACAGGTGGCGCAAACCATCACAAGCCAAATCATCGGACCGTTCCTGCAAATCAACTATCCCCATGCCGACCCAAACCGCGTGCCGAAATTTGAATTTGACACGCGCGAGCCGAAAGACATCGCGGTCTTTGCCGACGCTATCCCGAAACTGGTGGATGTCGGCGTACAAATCCCCGAAAGCTGGGTGCGCGACAAACTGGTCATTCCAGATGTGCAGGAGGGTGAGGCTGTGTTGGTGCGGCAGGTACCGGACAATCCGGTAAACAGAACTGCATTGGCGGCTTTATCCGCCCACACCGTACCATCTAAGGCTACGGGCAGGCATCAGGAAATATTGGACGGCGCGTTGGATGACGCGCTGGTTGAGCCCGATTTCAATTCTCAGCTCAACCCGATGGTGCGTCAGGCGGTTGCCGCACTTAATGCTTGCAACAGCTACGAGGAGGCAGATGCCGCACTGAATGCGCTTTATCCGAATTTGGACAACGCGAAACTGCGTACCTATATGCAGCAGGCCTTGTTTATCAGCGATATTTTGGGACAAGACCATGCCCGCGCCTGATTTGGGATTTGCCTTAAGTCTGCCGCCAAAAAAGGCAATCGAGTGGCTGGAAAGTAAAAAGGTTACGGCGGAGAGCTACCGCAATCTGACAGCCTCCGAAATTGCCAAAGTCTATACGATTGCCCGCATGACCGACTTGGATATGCTCAACGACATCAAAACTTCGATGGTTGAATCGGCAAAAAGTGGACAGTCGTTTGACGATTGGCGAAAAGGTATCTTGAATCTGCTCAGCAACAAGGGCTGGCTGCATCCGAACGGGCATAACGGTAAGGATATCATCGACCCAGCCACCGGCGAGGTATTCGGTTCGCCGCGGAGGTTGGAGACGATTTACCGTACCAATATGCAAACTGCCTACAACGCCGGTCAATATCAAGGATATATGGCAAATATTGATGCACGACCTTATTGGATGTATGACGCGGTAGGCGACAGCCGCACCCGTCCGGCGCATTCGGCAATAGACGGGCTGGTGTACCGCTACGACGACCCGTTTTGGGCAACGTTTTACCCGCCCAACGGCTACAACTGCCGCTGCTCGGTCATCGCGCTGTCGGAGCGGGATGTGGAACGCCAGGGGCGGATTGTTGGGCAAAGCACGGCGGACAATCTGGTCGAGACCCATAAAATCTACAACAAAAAAGGCGATACTTATCTGACCCTTGCCTATAAAGCACCGGATGGCAGTCTGTACACGACCGATCGAGGATTTGATTACAACGCCGGACGAATGAACTACCGCCCCGATTTAGACAAGTACGACCGTGCGTTGGCGCATCAATTTGCCAAAGCGGAAATGGGTGGTGCGGATTTTAAAACCAGCTTTAAACAGCTTGAAAAAGAGTTTTATGAAGTCAAGCAACGTTTGGATATTGATGGCAAGCCCGATAAAGAGCAGAAAATCAAAATCCGAAATGCGCTATCAAGACAGCTTAAATTTGCTGCGGGTGTATTGAGCAAGGAAACGCAAGAATTGGCAGGTATGACACGAGCGACGGTGTGGCTGTCTGATGATACGTTGGTTAAACAGGTAGACAGCCGTGAGGGGCAGAATTTCGATGACTCCTACTATGCTTTTTTGCCGGATATGCTGCAAAACCCTGAACATGTCATCCGCGACAATCGTGAATTGATTTTCACAGCTCGCTATAAAGGCTCGGCATTGTGGGCAGTTTTAAAATATATTAAGGAGGTGGATGAGATTTATCTACAGTCGTACCGAATCAGTAACGACAAAGAGATTGCCAAATTTATGGCGAAGAAGAAAGTATTGAAATAGACGTTGGGCAAGGCTCGAAATCACTTGCACACGCTCTCGGACGCCCTAACGGGCAGGCTGCGGTATCGAGGTTATCACCGCTTTTCCAACGTCTGTACGGAATAATACCATGATTGATGTCAAAATAGACAATATCTTTGTCGTCCTAAACCAAATCGAGCGGCTTGGCAACGGGATCGAAAACCGCTACCTGCTGATGCGCCGACTGTCCGAAACCATGCACACGGCGGTCAAGCTCAATTTCCGCTACGCAGGCCGTCCGAAATGGTTGGGCTAAAATACCGCGACGGCAAGCCGCTTTCGGATTCGGGTCGTCTGAAAGACAGTTTTTCCACACTGTCAGACAACGATACAGCCCTTGTCGGTACGAATATCGTCTATGCCGCCATCCACAACTTCGGCGGTATGGCGGGGCGCAACCGCAAAGTTCGGATTCCGCAACGGGAATTTTTGACGCTGACGGACGACGACAAACAGGCTTTGATGGACGATGTGCAGGATTATTTTTCGGGTCTGATACCGTGAATTTATAAAACCCTCAAAAACGCGCTTTTTAGCGCGTTTTTTTATGCGGGTAATACAAACCCCTGCCCAAGATATAAAAATCAATCCTAGACGCTTCTAAAAAGCCCCTGAAAACGATTAATTGTGTATCGCGCGGACAGGTTTTAAAAAAATGGCGGGAGGGTTTGAAGCACGCCTACTCTTTGTTGTTTTTTCAAATAGGCAAAATGACCGTATTGAGAGAGGTACACATGTCCAAAAATGCACAAAAAACCCTACTTGCCGTGTGCAGTTTCGAGGTGCAGCCAAAAGACGGGCGAATCCAACTGCTGCCATATGGCGAATTTCGCGCAGTAGACGGTCGTCCGACTGATGTCCCTGCGTGGTATCTGACCGAAGAAAACGGTCATGATGTCGCGTTGTTGGCCAACAGCTCGCGCAATCAGTTGGTTGTCGATTATGAACACCAGACGCTCTACAAAGAGAAAAACGGACAACCTGCACCTGCCGCCGGTTGGATGCGTTGGCTGGAGTTCACGCCTAAAGGCATGTTTGCCGAAGTGGAGTGGACGGACAAGGCGGCTGCGGCAATTGCCGCAAAAGAGTATCGCTACATCTCTGCTGTGTTTTCCTATGACACAAAGGGATATGTAAGCAAAATTTTTCACGCCGCGCTGACAAATTTCCCCGCGTTGGACGGTATGGACGAGGTGCTGGCGGCAGCGTCGGCGCAAATTTTAAAACCGGAAACGGAGCAAAACCCTATGAAAGAGTTGTTACAGCAACTGTTCGACCTGCCTGATGCGGGCGAAGAAGAACTGAAGGCGGCATTGTCCGCGCTCGTGGAAGCCAAGCCGAAAGACGTGGCATTGTCTGCCGACGTGTTCGCGCAGCTGGCGGAAAAAGACAGCCGCATCGCGGCATTGACGGCGCAAACCGCCAAGCCTGATTTGACTAAATACGCGCCTATCTCAGTGGTTCAAGAGCTGCAAAGCAAAGTCGCCGCGCTGACTGCCAAGCAGGAAGCAGACAAAGGCAACGAATTGATTACCGCCGCGCTGACTTCAGGCAAATTGCTGCCTGCTCAGAAGGAGTGGGCAAAAGGCGTATTGAAACAGCCGGGCGGCTTGGCATTTTTGACCGGCTTTATTGAAAACGCCCAGCCGGTCGCTGCACTGGCAGGCTCGCAAACGGGCGGCAAAGCACCCGACGAACGCGTCGCCGCACTGACTGCGGAAGAGGCAGCCGCAGCAAAAATGCTGGGCATGTCCGGCGAAGAATTTGTAAAAATCAAAGAAAGCGAAGGTAAGTAATGGACAAATCAGCGATTTTGACCGCAATCACGGCAGCATTCCGCAAAGAATTTCAAACGGCCTTGGATTCGGATTTCAAGTGCAACACTAAGGTACCAGTGGTTGGAACAGATTCAAGAATAAAACACTTGGCGTTTCGTAGCCAAGTGTTTTTCTTGGTCGGTGGTTCAACTCATCTTGAACCCTGCGTATCTCCCGATCACTGATGTTACGGAAATCGGTTTGTTTGGGGAAGTATTGCCGGATGAGTCCGTTGGTGTTCTCATTCAGCCCTTTCTCCCAAGAATGGTAAGGACGACAAAAATAAGTCTCCGCTTTCAATGCTTTGGTTATTTTGGTGTGTTGGTAGAACTCTTTGCCGTTATCCATGGTAATGGTGTGCACCCTGTCTTTATGTGCCTTTAATGCCCTAACAGCTGCCCGGGCAGTGTCTTCGGCTTTGAGGCTATCCAATTTGCAGATGATGGTGTAGCGGGTAACGCGTTCGACCAAGGTCAATAATGCGCTTTTCTGTCCTTTGCCGACAATGGTGTCGGCTTCCCAATCGCCGATACGGGATTTCTGGTCGACGATAGCGGGTCGGTTTTCTATGCCGACACGGTTGGGTACTTTGCCTCTGGTCCATGTGCTGCCGTAGCGTTTGCGGTAGGGTTTGCTGCATATTCTGAGATGTTGCCACAACGTGCTGCCGTTGCTTTTGTCTTGGCGAAGGTAGCGGTAAATGGTGCTGTGGTGGAGCGTGATCTGGTGGTGTTTGCACAGGTAGGCGCATACTTGTTCGGGACTGAGTTTGCGGCGGATAAGGGGGTCGATGTGCTGAATCAGCTGCGAATCGAGCTTATAGGGTTGTCGCTTACGCTGTTTGATAGTCCGGCTTTGCCGCTGGGCTTTTTCGGCGCTGTATTGCTGCCCTTGGGTGCGGTGCCGTCTGATTTCGCGGCTGATGGTGCTTTTGTGGCGGTTCAGCTGTTTGGCGATTTCGGTGACGGTGCAGTGGCGGGACAGGTATTGGATGTGGTATCGTTCGCCTTGGGTCAGTTGCGTGTAGCTCATGGCAATCTTTCTTGCAGGAAAGGCCGTATGCTACCGCATACTGGCCTTTTTCTGTTAGGGAAAGTTGCACTTCAAATGCGAATCCGCCGCCGTCTGAAACAAGGAGTCATCATGGCAAAAACCAACAACAAACCAGAAACCGCCGAAACCGCCGCCCCGTCGTTTGAAGACATCAAAGCCGAATTGGACGCCGTGCAGGCAGAGCTTGCCGCCGCCCGAAACGATGTCGAAATGCTGACCACAGCCTTGGAAAAAGCCGAAGACGACAAAAAGGCACTGTCCGCCGAACTTGCCGAACTCAAAGTGCAGCATACGCAACGTGCCGCCGACGCTTTGGCGGACAGCCGCGATGTGATGCTCGTCAGTACCGGCGCAGACGGCAAAGAATTTTGGCGCGGCGGCCTGCTGTTTGACGGCGGCTGGCGCGAAGTGAAGCGCGCCGAAGTCGGCGAAGCGGTGTGGAAGGCAATCTGCGCCGAGCCTATGCTGCAACGCAAGGCGGTCGAGTAATGGCATACGCGACGGTTGAGGATATGGTTGCGCGTTTCGGTGAGCTGGAAGTCTTGCAGCTCACCGACCGCAACAACGAGGGGCTGATTGACCGCGAGGTCGCACAAACCGCGCTGGTGGACGCCACTGCCGAAATCGACGCGTATCTGGGGCGGTTCAGACGACCTTTTGAGGATCTGCCGCCCATCTTGGTGCGCCTTTGCTGCGACATTGCCCGCTACCGTCTGACGGCGGCTCAGGGCGTGTTGATTACCGACGAAATCCGCAACCGCTACAAAATCGACGTGCTCGACCTGCTGCGTGCTATGGCCAAAGGCGAAGTGCAGCTGGGCGTGGATGATAGCGGCGAAGAAGTGGCCGCGGGCGAAGACGGTATTGTGTTTGTAAACGGTAAAAATAAGGTGTTCGGGCGTGATCACTGATATTGAGCAAGCGATAACAGACCGTCTGAAACGGGGCTTGGGTCGCATGGTGCGCACGGTTAAAAGCTACAACGGCGAGGCCGACGATTTGGCGGGGCAAATCCATACGCTGCCTGCGGTTTGGGTAACGTATGGCGGCAGCAAAGTTGAGCCTGCCAGCACCGGCGGCGTATGCGGACGTTATCAGGATACCGCCGAATTTGTGGTGATGGTGGCGGCCCGCAATCTGCGCAACGAGCAGGCGCAGCGGCAAGGCGGCATCGACAGCCGCGAAATCGGCAGCAACGATTTAATCCGCGCTGTTCGCCGCCTGCTTGACGGCCAGCGGCTCGGTTTTGCCGATAGCCGCGGCTTGGTGCCCAAAGCGGTGCGCGCGATTGCCAATCATGTGCTGGTGCAAAACGCCGCAGTAAGCATATATGCGGTTGAGTATGCCATCCGCTTTAACACCTGCGGGTTGGAAAATGACCGCTACCCCGAACGCACCGACAATCCCGACGACCCCAACCATATCTTTACCAAGTATCAGGGTACATTGAGCGAGCCGTGGCCTGATTTCGAGGGGTTGGACGGCAAAATTTACGACCCGCAATCCGCCGATGAAATACCTGTAAACCTAACCCTTAAGGATAAGCAATGAGCAAAATCAAAGTAACGGCGGCAGATGGCCTGCGTGTGCCGACCGAACACAACCCGCACGAATATATCGGCCAAGAGCCGGTGGAGGTGGACGGCAACAGCCTGTATTACCGCCGCATGATTGATGACGGCGATTTGGTGGTGGTTGAGGATGCCGCCCCAAATACCAAAACCCGCAATACTAAGGGAGAGTAATGATGCCCCATATTGATTTTGACACGATTCCGGGCAGCATCCGCGTGCCCGGGCAGTATATTGAATTTAACACCCGCAATGCCGTACAAGGTTTGCCGCAAAATCCGCAAAAGGTATTGATGGTTGCACCCATGCTGACCGCGGGCATACAGCCCGCCTTAGAGCCGGTGCAACTATTTAGCGATGCCGAGGCGGCCGATTTGTTCGGACAAGGCTCGCTGGCGCATTTGATGGTGCGCCAAGCATTTGCCAACAACCCTTATTTGGATTTGACCGTTATCGGTATTGCCGACCACAGCGCAGGCGTGCAGGCAACCGCAACCGTTACCCTTTCCGGCACGGCCACCGCGCCGGGCGTGGTGGAAATCACGATTGGCGGCAAGCAGGTAAGCACGGCCGTTAACACCGGCGAGACCGCCGCCACAGTGGCAGACCGTCTGAAAACCGCCATCACTGCCGCCGATGTAACCGTTACCGCATCCGGCAGCGGCGCAGCCGTTACGCTGACGGCCAAACACAAAGGCGAGATCGGCAACGAGAGCGGCTTAACCGTGAGCACCGGCAATACCGGCCTAACTTATCAAGCCAATGCCTTTACCGGCGGTGCCAAAAATGCGGACATTGCCACGGCCTTGTCCAAAGTGGCGGGCAAGCATTATCACATTATTTGCAGCCCGTTTAGCGATGACGCCAACGCCAAAGCCTTGAGCAACCATATTACCAACGTATCCAACGCCATCGAGCAGCGCGGCTGTATCGGCGTATTGGGTATGAGTGCGGCCTTGAGCACGGCCACCACCGCTACCGGCGAAATCAACGACGGCCGCATGACCTGTGCTTGGTACAAAGGTGCGGTAGAGCCAAACGGCATCATCGCCGCAGGTTATGCGGCGGTGTTGGCCTTTGAAGAAGACCCTGCCAAGCCGCTGAACACGCTGGAAATCAAAGGGCTGGCCGTTACACCTGATGCGCAATGGCCGCTGTTTGCAGAATGCAACAATGCGCTGTACAACGGCTTGACCCCGCTCACAGTGGTCAACAACCGCGTGCAGATTATGCGTGCCGTATCCACCTATACCAAGTCGGCCAACAACACCGACGACCCGGCACTACTCGACATTACCACCATCCGCACGCTGGATTATGTGCGCCGCAGCGTTAAAGAGCGCATTGCCCTGCGTTTTCCGCGCGACAAATTGAGCGACCGCCTGCTGCCCAAGGTTAAGAGCGAGATTTTGGACGTGCTGATTAAGCTCGACCAAGCCGAAATCATCGAAAACGCCGAGGCCAACAAAGGCAAGCTGGTGGTGGCGCGTGCGCAAAACGACCCCAACCGTGTTAATGCCATTATCCCCGCCGATGTGGTCAACGGCCTGCACGTCTTTGCCGGGCGCATTGATTTGATTTTGTAACCCTTTTCAGACGGCGTTTAAAACAGGTTTAAAGGCCGTCTGAAACCTTAAAAAAGGATAAAGCATGAGCGACGCTACCTATGCCGACGCGGTGATTATGGAGATGAACGGCCGCGATATCGAGATTGTGAGCATCAAGCCGCAAACCACTACAGGCCGCAAGCCGGTCAAAACGATGAACCGCAACGGCCGAGTCAACGGTTATTGTGACGGCGTAACCGAACACAAATTAAGCGTTACCGCCGCCATTCCGATCGACGGTACGGAAATCGACTGGGACAACATCACCAAGGCGAAAATCACGATTTACCCCATCAACGACGAAGATCGCCGCACTTCCTACCTCGACTGCTTTACCGTCGATACCGGCGAGCAATATGAAGTCGATAACGAGGCACGCATCGACATTGAGATGATTGCTTTGCACAAAATCAAGGAGTAATGCGTGATTACCGTCAAACTGACCCACGGGCTGACCTACAATGGCAAAGTCGTATCTGAATTACGCCTCAAGCCACTGACCGTCGGCGGCGAACTGGCGGCGTTCGCCCTGATTGATGACTTGCCCGAGCTGCCCGAAAACGCCACAAAAGCCGAACTGCTGCAACGCGACGTCCTAGAGACGCTGACCTACTGGTCGCAGCAGATTGAAGCCCAAGGTATCCCATCCGACATCCTGACGGCGCAGTGGCTGATGGAAAACCTCTCTACCGAAGACTACCATACCGTGATGGCGGCTCAGGAGGATTTGCGCCTAAAACCGTCCGCCGCTACGGCGAGCCCCGATGCGCCGTCGGCGGCGGAGCAGTAAAACGCAGCTACCTGACGGCACACAAAAGCTACCGTCAGGCGGTCATCCTGATGGCAAGGCGGGGATAGGGGCGGACGCAGTGCGCGATATGTGCCACGCCGAGCTGTCGGCATGGTTTGAAGACATCCTGTCGAGCCTGGGCATAAAAACGCCGAAGGAAGAGGGAGTGATTGTGTCGAAACGGCTGAGAAAGCCGGAGGGAAAATAAAAAGGTCGTCTGAGTTTCAGACGACCTTTTTTTTATTTGACGGTTAGGGTTGTTTTCTGCCGATTATTGCAATGGTGTTTGTTTCTTTTTCAAAAACAACGCTATATAAAATACCATCTGCCGGAACGTCTTTTTGCGCTGTTGCTCCTGTCTGATTGGATTCTTTGACGACTTCGGTTAAAGCTGTAAAAAGTTGTTTTCCTGCTTCCGATTCGCCCAATTTGTCTGTGGTAGTTAAAGACAGAACTGCCTGAATACTGTGTAATCCATTTATGGCATTATTGACTAGATTTTGTCCTTTCTCTCCGTCGGTTTTTAAAATGTAGCCTACTGAGATAGCTCTAATTTTTTGCTGCTCGTCCAGTTTGAGCGCAATCGCCCCAAAATCCATTACCAAAGTAAGGTCATAACCACAATCGGTCTTGACAATATTTTTATTATGGATTTTTGTTGAGACGTTCTGAGTTTTAAATGCTTGCTCCAAATTGATGAGATATTGTTCAACTGTGATGTCCATTGGGGCGGTACAATCAGCAGCCTGGATACTTTGGACAGGTTCTTCGGCTTGTGCCGTTTTTGATTGTTGGTTGCAGGCTGATAAAACAATTGAAACACAAATTGCGGAAATCAATTTTTTCATATTCATAAAATATCCCTTTGAATAAAATGGTTATCATTCTAGTATTATAACGCAACAAACAAATAAAGCACGAAAACGGGGTTGAAGCCCATACCGCCTCCCTTAAACAGCCTTTAAACGATAATTGACCTTGAGTTAATACGTTTAAAGGCTGCTTTTTATGGCAAACGGGAACATGAAACTGTCGTTGGTGTTAACCGCCCGAGATGACGGAGCGAGACGGCTACTGGCTGATACTCAACGACAATTAGATCGTACCGCGAAATCGCGGGCGCAACTTGAACGGCAAAGCCATACTTATGCGTTGACCGGCATCCGCTCAGAAAAACAGATTCAACGCGAAATCATGCTGACACAGGCTGCGTTTAACCGTTTGGCGCGCAGCGGCAAGGCATCACAAAATGATTTGGCACGGGCGGCGGTCGCTACGCGTAACCGAATTCGCGAGCTGAACGCGGAACTGAAACAGGGCACGGGATTTGCGGACAAGATGGGAAAAATCGGAAGATTCGGTGCAGCTGCGGTGGCTGGTGGCGCGGCAGCGTATACGGTGCTTAAGCCTGCTATGGACAACAGAAAGCAGCTTGATGAGAACATCAACCGCGTGTCCAGACAGGCATTTATTGAGGATAACAGTAAATCGGCAGCGTGGATTGCAACTGAAGGTGCGCAACAGATCAAGGATTTGGCACTTGAACTTGTCGAGAAAAATGGCGGGACCCACGATAAGGCTTTGGATTTAATCAGCGGCATGATGACCACCGGTCTGAATTTTGCCCAAACCAAGAATGAAGCGCAGGCGGCATATGCTTTTGCACTTGCCTCAGAAGGCAGTGGCGAGGATACGGCAAAACTGATTAAAACCCTGAAAGATGGCGGCATGAGCGGTAAAGACCTGCAACTCGGGCTTGAGCACGTCTTGCAATCGGGTTTAGACGGCACTTTCGAGGTGCGGGATATGGTTCGGGAGCTGCCGAGCCTGCTCTCTGCCGCGCAACAGGCAGGGATGAATGGTGTCGGCGGTTTGGACTACCTGCTCTCACTCTTACAATCTGCGGCGAATAAATCGGGCAGTCCTGCCGAAGCGGCGACTAATGTGCAAAATCTTTTGAGTAAAACTCTGTCGCCTGACACGATAGGTCGTCTGAAGAAGATGGCAAATCCGAATGACCCGAAGAAAGGTGTCGATTGGATAGGCTCGGTTGTGCAAGGCAAGCAAAACGGCGAAAACGCAGTGCAGGTGTTGTCCCGTCTTGCCGATGCCATGCTAGTAAAGGATAAGCAATACCAAGATTATAAGAAACGCGCGGCTGCAGGCGATAAGACGGCGGCGGAGCAGGCAAATATGCTTAAGGGCGCGCTTTTGGCGCAACTGCTGCCTGATTTGCAGGCAAAACAAGGTTTGCTGGCTGCAACGGATATGACGCAAATCCGTGAATATATGGCTTCGTTGGCTGGCGTAACGTTGGATAACGGAAAAATTGCTAAGAACAACGAGGCGCGAATGTTGTCGGCAGCGGCGCAACAAGAGCAACAGGAATCGCTGGCAATGTTGCGGGAAAGTCTGACGGGAACATTGGTGGATATGGAAACCTCGTTTAAAAAGCTGGCAGCGGAATACCCTAATGCCACTCTAGCCCTGCAAGCATTGACGACGGCGGCAACAGCGGCGTCTGCCGCAATGTTATTAACCGCCGGTGGCGGTAAAGGTGCAGGCTTTCTGAAAGATGTAGGTAGTAAAGCGTTGGGATGGGGTAAGGCTTCCGCAGGCGGCGTGGCAGCAGGTGCCACAGCGGCAGGCGGTAAGTTGCTGTCATGGGGAAAATCTGCCGGTAGCGGGCTCATGAATAATCCAGCGTTAGTTAAACGGGCGGGTTTGTTAGGTATGTTGCTGTATTCCGAGTCTTTGGGTGACGGCACATTGCCAAAGGGTTTGCGTGGTACCAAGACAACTCCTGAAATGATTAATCGTCTGAAAAACAACGGTATCCGATTTGAACCTGCGCCGAAGCGGGAACAGGCGCGGGGTGGTGTCCCTCAGTATTTGGCTGCTCCGTCAGCGCAGCCTACCGATAAGATGTTGTCTCCGTTGTTTTCAACTCAGACGGCGGCGTATCAGGCAGCCATTCAGCAGCAGACGGCGGCGTATCAGGCAGCATTGGCGCAGGATACGGCTGCAGTTACAACAGGTTTGGCACAAGTGCAAAGTGCGATGGCGTCGGCAAGTCAGACCATCAATACCAATGTGAGCCTGAATATCGACGGACGTGTTATCGCGAATGAGGTATCGCGGTATCAAGTGGCCATGTTCGGCCGTGGAGCGGGTCAATAATGAGCGGATGGCATACCTTATTGCAGGACGCATCTTACAAGGGCGTCGGCTTTGATATTGAGGTGGTGGACGAGAGCAACGGCAAGGCATTGGCCGAGCATGCGCGGCCGTTTGTGCAGGGTATCGACCTTGAAGACATGGGCATGACCGGGCGGCAGGTGCAGATTAATGCGGTGTTTTGGGGCAAGGGCTATGCAGGCCGTCTGAAAAAGCTGCTGGATGCGCTGGAGCAGCCGGGCGGCGGCGTGCTGGTGCACCCTGTTTGGGGGCGGATGCACAACATGATTGCGGCATCATGGAGTTACCGACATGAGGCCGATTATGTGGATTATGCGGGCATCGATATTACTTTCCGCGAGGCGGCCGAAGCGCAGGAAATCTTTGTTTTTGAAAACGCCTTTTTGGTCGAGCTTGAGGCGTTGATTGCTAATATCGACACCTACCGCGAGGCGGCTATCGGCTTTGTTGATGCGGTGTTGGCGGTGGATGCGGGCGTATCAGCTTTATGGGGCAGCGCGCTGGGCATTTGGAGTGCGGCATCGGGTACGTTTGGCGCGGTGCGCCGTTTGTTTGATTTGGACAAAATTGCCTTTCCCGATCGGGGCGGATACAGTGCAGCGGCGTTTAAAAACGGCTCGGCCAAGCTGTTTGCGGATATATCGGTCATGGTAGATACTGGCATACGCCGTGAGGCGGGTTTGGCCGATAATGCCATGCACCATGCCGGTTGGTCGCCGCGACAGCGGTTTGACGGGGCTGCGGCTGTTGCCGACCGCGCCGCCGCTATCCCTGATAATTTGCTGACCGGCCGCTTTTCAGACGGCCTGCAAAACCGCCTGAACCGGTTAACCGCCAAACAGGTGCAGCCGGTAGCGCAGGCGGTGCGCCTGTTATCCACGTCATCGCTGTTGTCGGTGGCAACGGCATTAATCGAGGCGCATGGCGAAGAGATGACCGCGCCCGATTTGATTGAGGTTAACCGCGCCATGCGCCGCCGTATGCAGGCCGAGATTGCCGCCTTGCGGGCGGTGCAGACGGCTGCTGCCGAGTCTGGTGGGCTGACGGCCAACGCCGTGTATACCGAGGCTTACCAAACGGCAGAATCCCTGCGCGCGGCGGCAGGCCGTCTGAATGCGTTGGTTGCGGCGGTCATCAACCAAAAGCCGCCGCTGATTGTGCGCCAAGCCCCAATCGACGGTACGATACACCAAATCGCCCACGAGTTTTACGGCGATATAGCCCGCGCAGCAGAGCTGGTGCGGCTCAATCCCCATATCCACCACCCCGCGTTTATCAAGCGCGGCACTTTGGTCAACAGCTATGCAAAATAATTCATACGGCTATGCCGTGTCGGTGCGCGTGGGCGGTAAAGAGCACCGCCACTGGGAGCGCTACGACATCGACAGCGACTTTTTAATCCCTGCCGACAGCTTCGATTTTGTCATCGGCAGGTTGGGACCGGAGGCGGCCATACCCGATTTAAGCGGAGAGAGCTGCGAGGTAGTGATAGACGGGCAAATCGTGATGACGGGCATCATCGGCAGCCAGCGCCACGGCAAAAGCAAGGGCAGCCGCGAGTTGAGCTTGAGCGGGCGTGATTTGGCCGGTTTTTTGGTGGATTGCTCCGCGCCGCAGCTCAATGTAAAGGGCATGACGGTATTGGATGCAGCCAAAAAGCTGGCCGCGCCGTGGCCGCAGATTAAAGCGGTGGTGCTTAAGGCCGAAAACAACCCCGCTTTGGGCAAAATCGACATCGAGCCGGGCGAAACCGTATGGCAGGCATTAACCCATATTGCCAACTCGGTCGGGCTGCATCCGTGGCTGGAGCCGGACGGCACGTTGGTGGTGGGCGGTGCGGATTACAGCAGCCCGCCGGTGGCGACATTGTGTTGGAGCCGCACCGACAGCCGCTGCAATATCGAGCGCATGGACATTGAGTGGGATACCGACAACCGCTTTTCCGAGGTTACTTTTTTGGCGCAATCGCACGGCCGCAGCGGCGACAGCGCCAAACACGATTTAAAGTGGGTGTACAAAGACCCGACGATGACGCTGCACCGCCCTAAAACGGTGGTGGTGTCCGATGCCGACAATTTGGCCGCATTGCAAAAGCAGGCTAAAAAGCAGCTGGCCGACTGGCGGCTGGAGGGATTTACACTCACGATAACCGTGGGCGGCCATAAAACCCGCGACGGCGTATTGTGGCAACCTGGCCTGCGTGTGCATGTGATCGACGACGAGCACGGTATCGATGCGGTGTTTTTTCTGATGGGGCGGCGGTTTATGCTATCCCGCATGGATGGTACGCAAACCGAGCTGCGGCTCAAAGAGGACGGTATTTGGACACCCGACGCTTACCCCAAAAAGGCCGAGGCGGCGCGCAAGCGCAAAGGCAAACGCAAAGGCGTGAGCCATAAGGGCAAAAAAGGCGGCAAAAAACAAGCAGAAACGGCGGTGTTTGAATGAGTTTGAGTAAATTGGCGAAAAAAACGGCACAAACTGCTAAAAATATCGGCGAAACCCTGCGCGCGGCCTTTCGGGGAAAAATCACGCTGGTGGTGTCGTCCGAGCCGATACAGCGCGTGCAGTTGAGCGGCTTGGCCGACGAAACCCTGCAAGACCTTGAACATTTGCAGGAATACGGCTTTGCCAGCCATCCGCCCGACGGCAGCGAAGCGGTAGTGATACCGCTGGGCGGCAATACTTCGCACGGTGTGATTGTGTGCAGCCAGCACGGCAGCTACCGCATCAAAAACCTTAAGCCCGGCGAGACGGCGATTTTTAATCATGAGGGTGCAAAAATCGTGATTAAGCAAGGCAAAATCATTGAGGCCGATTGCGACGTGTACCGGGTTAACTGCAAACAATACGAGGTTAATGCGGCCACGGATGCCAAATTTAACGCTCCGTTGGTGGAGACCAGTGCAGTGTTGACGGCGCAAGGCCAAATCAACGGCAACGGCGGCATGGCCGTCGAGGGCGGCGACGGAGCCACCTTTAGCGGCGATGTTAACCAAACGGGCGGCAGCTTTAACACCGACGGCGACGTGGTGGCCGGCAATATATCGTTGCGCCAGCACCCGCATACCGACAGCATCGGCGGCAAAACCTTACCGGCGGAACCGGCATAGACAAGCAGACCTTTGGCAGCCTTCGGGCTGCTTTTTTTGTGCGTGTGGGATTGAAGCCCGTGTACTCCGTGAGGCCGTCTGAAAACGGCAAAATGCCAACATGGACAAAGAGCTAAACCCCAGCATCGGCGACTATACCGGCCGCACCGTCGATACGCTGCAAAATGCCGTGTATATCCGCTTGATGACACCGTTGGGCAGCTGGTGGGCGGATAAAACGCTCGGCTCGCTGCTGCATTTGTTGCAGCGCGAAAAAGACCTGCAACGGGTCAGCCTGTTGGCCGAGCAATATGCCGATGAGGCACTGCAACCGATTGTTAAGAGCGGGCGTGCCGACAAGATTACCGTGCGCGCAGAGCAGCCGCACGACGGCCGCCTGATCCTGCATATCCGGATGGATACGGCGGCGGGCGGGTTTGATTACCGCCACGAAGTGCCCGTGATTTAAAGAGGTTTTAAACGTGTTTGAAACGCCGACATTTGAGCAAATCCGCGAGCGTATCCTGCGCGATACCAAAAGCCTGTGGCCGGATGCCGATATCAGCCCCGACAGCGACCATTATGTGCACGCCAGCCGTTTGGCCAGCTGCGCCGAAGGGCAATATGCGCATCAAAGCTGGATTGTGCGGCAGATTTTCCCTGATACCGCCGACCGCGAGTATTTGGAGCGGCATGCCTCCATGCGCGGCTTGAGCCGCCGCAATCCTACCACGGCCAGCGGCACGCTGACCGTAAGCGGTATTGCGCAATCCATGCTTTCAGACGACCTGCAAGTGCGTATCGGCCAGCGTTTTTACCGCACTACCGCCCGCGCCGTTATCGGCAGCGGCGGCACGGCGGAAATACCGGCAATCGCCGACGAGCCGGGCGCGGCCGCCAATGTGGCGACGGCGAGGCGCAACTGATGGCCGCCCCCGCCGGTGTGGCCACCGAATGCCGCCTTACCGTACAAGGCGGCACCGACCGAGAAAGCGATGCCTCACTGCTGGCGCGTCTGTTGGAAATCATCCGCCGACCGCCCGCAGGCGGCAACCGTTACGACTATAAAAACTGGGCGTTGAGTGTTGACGGCGTAACCAGCGCATATGTTTATCCGCTGCGCCGCGGCTTGGGTACGGTGGATATTGCCATTACCTCCGCCGACGGTGTGTCGTCGGAAGAAACTGTGCGCCGCGTACAGGCTTATATCGACGAGATGCGCCCGGTAACGGCAAAAAATGCGCTGGTACTCAAGCCAACCGTAACGGCGGTGCCTGTTACCGTGCAAGTCAAGCTCGACGGTATCGACTTGGACGAGGCCAAGCGCCGCATACGGACGGCCCTAAAAGAATATTTCGACACCCTGATCCCCGGCGACGGCCTGACTGTGTCGCAAATCGAGGCTGCTATCAGCAATGTGGATGGTGTGATCGACCGCCGTCTGACTGCGCCGACGGCCAACCGTGCCGCCGATACGGTTAACCGCATCGAGTGGTTTAAAGCGGGCGCGATTAATGTAACGGAGATGCCGTCATGAGCTATCAAGACATCTTGCGGGGCCTGTTGCCCCCCGTGTCGTATGCCCGCAATGCCCCGCGTGTGCGGGCGCAGGCAGAAATAGACGGCGCAGCGCTGGATGCGGTGGCGGAATCGGCTCAAAGCGTTGCCGATGCCGTCGACCCGCGCAGCGCCGGCCAAATGCTGGCCGATTGGGAGCGCGTATTAGGTTTGGACGGTACGGGCAAAAACCGCCAGCACCGTGTGTTGGCCGTCATGGCCAAGCTAAACGAAACAGGCGGCTTGAGTATTCCTTATTTTGTGCGTTTGGCCGAGGCGGCGGGCTATCAAATCCAAATCGACGAACCGCAGCCGTTCCGCGCCGGTGTAAACCGCGCCGGCGACCGTCTTGCGCCGCAGGAAATCATGTGGGTGTGGCACGTTAACGTGCGCGGCGGCAACAACCGCATTACCCGATTCCGCGCCGGTATCTCGGCGGCGGGCGACAGGCTGACCGATTACAGCGATGCCGTGATCGAGAGCCTGTTCAACCGCCTCAAGCCCGCCCACACCGCTATCCGATTTACCTACCGCTAAAGGACGATTTATGCACCCCATCGAAACCCCCGATAAGACCTTCCACGACGGCGACGGCGTGTCCGAATTGGGCACCATCCTGCCCGCGTGGTGGCTCAACCAAGTGCAATCCGAGCTGCTGGCCGTGCTGACTGCGGCCGGTATCCAGCCGGATAAGTCGCAGCCTAATCAATTACTGGCAGCACTAAATAGGCTGGCTGTAGTTATCACCGGCGACCAAACCGTCAACGGCCAAAAAACCTTTACCGCCCAAACCCAATTCCAAAGCGGCATCCATTTATCCGCCAACCAGACGAACTGGAACGGCGGCCACAAAGCCTACATCGGCGCGGATGCCGACAACGCCCACATCGTCTTCGGCGACGACACCCTCCGCCTGCACGGCGCAAACAACCGCATTTCCTACAACAACCACGACATCTTCCACAAAGCCAACAAACCGCGTTTTGCCGAAGACATCCAAGGCAAACCGAACACACTGTCCGGATACGGCATCGGCAATTTCAAAGTCGAAACATTCCGGGGCGATTTGAACACCCTCAAAACAGACGGCATCTATTCCCTGCCGACGGCGGTCGGCAGCTCCAACCTGCCCGTTGAAAACACCGCCTGCCATATCCAAGTCATCGCCGGCACGAAACACGGCTGGTGCAGGCAGTTGGGTTATCCCGCCTACACGTCCGACGTGTACGAACGCCACCAAACGAGCAGCGCAAACGACAACTGGTCCGCATGGAAAAAACTCAATTCGGACGGCATCCCCGTCGGCGCGATCGTATCCTTTCCCAAAGCCGTACAAAACCCCGCAGGCTATCTCAAAGCCAACGGCACGACCTTTGCACAAAACACCTTCCCCGACCTTTACCGCGCCTTGGGCAACAGCAACCGCCTGCCCGATTTAAGCCGTACCGACATCGGCATCACCGCGTGGTTTCCGTCCGACCAAATCCCGACCGGCTGGCTGGCGTTTGACGACATCCGCACGCGCGTAACCGAAACCGCTTATCCCGAGCTGTACCGTCTGCTGACCGGAAAATACGGCAGCATCCAAAACGTCCCGCAGGCGGAAGACCGCTTTATCCGCAACGCGGGCAACAGCTTGGCAGTCGGAACGAAGCAGGAAGACGAAATCAAACGGCACGTCCACAAAGTATTTTCACACTGGACAAACCACACAGACGCGGCAGCCCTCGGTTACGAAGACCGCAACGAAAGGCAGAGAAGCGCGCTCGTATCGACTTGGACGGACGAAAATTTAAACGACAACGGCTTTTTAACCCCGCGCTCGGACAGCAAAATGGCGACAGGCGGCGACGAAAACCGCCCCAAAGCCCTGGTTTTAAAACTGTGCATCAAAGCCGCCGACACCTTGGGCGAAGCCGTGTTTTGGATAAAGTCCCACGGCGAAACCATCAACGCAGGCGCGCTGGACGCGGGCACGCTGGCGCAAGGTTTGCAAGACAAAGCCGACCGAGACCACACCCACACCGCCGCCCAAATCCAAGGGCTGGACGAAAAAATCAGCACCGCCGTTGCCGCGCAATTCACACGCCAAACCATCGGCGGCGTGGATATTGTCAGATTCCCCGACGGCACAATGATACAGACCGGCAGCTACAGGTTCACACGAAGCGGCGGCCCCATCGAAAACGAAGTCGTCTTCCCCGTCGCCTTTGCCGACGGCAACGTCAAATGCTTCGTATCCGAACGCCATTCGGAACGCGTTACCGGCGATCGAAGGCAACACAACTGGCTGTTTATCCGCGCAAAAAACCACGCCGCCGCCATTATCACCAACTGGTACGAAGGCAGTTGCGACTGGATGGCCATCGGCAAAGCCGCCTCGGGAAACGCCGCCAGCTCCCCGATAGGCCCCGAAATACCTGAAACCAACGAAGAACCGCAAAGAGAGAGTGGAAGAACATCAACCGGACCCCGAAACCGCCGCCGCCGAGACGGCTTGCTCGAGGCACTGCAAGACTAGCGGGCTGTAGAGATGGCTGTAGAGACGGGCTGTAGAGATGGCTGTAGAGACGGGTTGTAGAGACGGGTTGTAGAGACGGGTTGTAGAGATGGGTTGTAGAGATGGCTGTAGAGATGGCTGTAGAGATGGCTGTAGAGATGGCTGTAGAGATGGGCTGTAGAGATGGGTTGTAGAGATGGGCTGTAGAGATGGGCTGTAGAGATGGGCTGTAGAGATGGGCTGTAGAGATGGGCTGTAGAGATGGCTGTAGAGATGGCTGTAGAGATGGCTGTAGAGATGGGTTGTAGAGATGGGTTGTAGAGACGAGTTGTAGAGATGGGCTTCAGCCCGCCGATCCAAGCAATCCGACCGAAACCGGCCGCGCCGCCAATCCCCCGAAACCTATGCCCCGCCAATCCTGCCACTCTTCGTCATTCCCGCCGCTTTCGTCATTCCCGCGAAAGCGGGAATCCAGACCCCCCGACGCAACAGGAATCTATCGGAAAAACCGAAACCCCCGCCACCGTCACTCCCGCGAAAGCGGGAATCCAGCCCCCAAACGCGGCAGGAATCTATCAGAAAAAACAGAAACCCCCGCCGCCGTCATTCCCGCGCAGGCGGGAATCCAGACCCCAAACGCGGCAGGAATCTATCGGAAAAAACAGAAATCCCCGCCGCCGTCATTCCCGCGCAGGCGGGAATCCAGACCCCAAACGCGGCAGGAATCTATCGGAAACGGCTGAAACCGAACGGACTGGATTCCCGCCTGCGCGGGAATGACGGCGGCAGGGGTTTCGGGATTCCCGCCTTCGCGGGAATGACGGAAAGTGGCGGGAATAACGAAAGGCGGGAATGACCGCGCAAAAAGCCGCTGCCCCCTTCGGACGGCACCGGCAACAAAAAACCGCACGGCCGAAACCGCGCGGGAAAGGATAGTCGGGCGCGCCCGATAAGCAGCGGCCGCCCCCGTTATTTCAATTGGGCGATATATTGGCGCAAAACCTCGTTGATGCGCGTCTGCCAGCCCTTGCCGCCGGCGCGGAATTTTTCGACCACATCGGCGGACAGGCGTATGGTAACGAGTTGTTTCGGGGTTTTGCCTGTGTTTCGTTTTTGCATTACGCCCTTTTCTTCCAATTGTTTTTGATGGGAAAAAAGCACCTGTGCCAAGTCTTCGGGCAGGGCTTCGGCAATGGGGCGGGCAAGCGCAAAATCTTCGGCGGCAAGTTCCCGCACTTCGCCGTCAGCGTTTGTTAAGGATTGACGTTGCATATTTTTTAACCTCTCTTTTATTCGCTTTGCGAAAACTGATGACACGGATGCCGTCTTTTATCGGCGTAAAACAGACAATGTGCAGGCGTTGCGTATCGCCTAGATAAGCAGCGGCAACATAACGCGGTTCGGGGTAATCAAAGCGGACATCGGGCACAATAACGGCCGTTGTCCAGCGTATTTGCCCGACTGATTCAAAGGGCAAATTCCGCTCTTCGATATTGCGTTGATTTTTTTCGGAGTCAAATTCAATCTTCATTGCAGCTTGCAGCGTATTTTGTCGTTACATTATAAGCGGCAAAAAACCAAAATGTAAATACAAAAAAGGAAACCCCAAAATGACCATCTATTTCAAAAACGGCTTTTACGACGACACATTGGGCGGCATCCCCGAAGGCGCGGTTGCCGTCCGCGCCGAAGAATACGCCGCCCTTTTGGCAGGACAGGCGCAGGGCGGGCAGATTGCCGCAGATTCCGACGGCCGCCCCGTTTTAACCCCGCCGCGCCCGTCCGATTACCACGAATGGGACGGCAAAAAATGGAAAATCAGCAAAGCCGCCGCCGCCGCCCGTTTCGCCAAACAAAAAACCGCCTTGGCATTCCGCCTCGCGGAAAAGGCGGACGAACTCAAAAACAGCCTCTTGGCGGGCTATCCCCAAGTGGAAATCGACAGCTTTTACAGGCAGGAAAAAGAAGCCCTCGCGCGGCAGGCGGACAACAACGCCCCGACCCCGATGCTGGCGCAAATCGCCGCCGCAAGGGGCGTGGAATTGGACGTTTTGATTGAAAAAGTTATCGAAAAATCCGCCCGCCTGGCTGTTGCCGCCGGCGCGATTATCGGAAAGCGTCAGCAGCTCGAAGACAAATTGAACACCATCGAAACCGCGCCCGGATTGGACGCGCTGGAAAAGGAAATCGAAGAATGGACGCTAAACATCGGCTGAAAAAATACGTTTACCACCTGTTGGTAGCCATCGACCAACTGTTCAACGCCCTAACCGGCGGCGCGGCGGACGAAACCCTCTCAAGCCGCACCTATCGCCGCGCGCGGCTCGCCCAAAAGCCCAAAACCCGCTGGAAGATTTTATATACCCTGATCAACGGCGTGTTTTTCGACCGCCACCACTGCCGGCAGGCGTATATCAGCGAACTGAAAGGCAGGCAGCACGACGCGCGGTTCAACCAAAGCCGCGCCGCCGGGGAAAAGGGGACGCGATGAACTACTTCGGCATGGTAGAGTTTCTGCGCCTGATGGCAATGGTGCGGCCGCCATTTGTCTTCTTCTCCGGCACCCGCAGCGAACTGCCTGCTTATCTTGACCTCGTGGCAGAACTGCGCCTGACCGGATGGGAGCGTTTTGCAGGCAGCCAAACCTTGACTGTGAGCAGCACATCAACAGCAATTCAAGCTACGACGACCACCTGATTTATAAGTTCTGACCGCAAGTAGCGTACTACTTTTAAAGGCATAAGATAATCCCCGTTTAACAGACCATTAAACGGGGATAAATTTGTGCAAAAGCTAATACAATTTCCTACGCTTCGGCGGTGCAAAAGCTGCCGCCAATTCGTGCAAAAGCTGCCGCCGCCTTACATTCCAGTGCAATGCCGTCTGAAACTTCGCTAATCTCGGGTTGCCGCGCGCTGTGTTGTTCTTCGGTACTCAGCAAAAAGCCGTACAGACGCTCCAATCGGGCGCGGTAGGCGGTGAATTTGTTGTAGAACATCCGGAAGAAAGAAAGCGCGTTTTGCAGTCGCGCGAAGGCTTGGACGGTCTGCTGGATGTCGCCGATTTTGATTTGTCCGGCAAACAGGCGCGGCGCTTGCAAAATAATGGGGAAGAGCTTGATGCCGTTGGTGAACATATCATTAAAGCCGCTCAGGCAGACGCTTTGTCGCGCAATACGCCAGCGGTTGCGGATAATGGCTTTAAAACGGTCAGAAAGCTGGTCGTGTTCGTGTTTTTCGCCGCTGTAAAACGCCACGCTTTCGGCGTGGTCGCGCACGCGGATGAGGGAATAACGGTAGTCGCCGTTGAGTTTTTCGTTTTCATAATTGTAACGAATCAAAGGGTTGCCTATCCACATGGCGATAAAGGTCGCCAAAATCACAAATATATAGACAAACCAAACGATGCCGTGCGGAATGTCGAAGCCGAACACGGTCAGGATGCCAGCCAAGCCCCGCAAAACAACGGCAAATTCCAGAGAAGTAACGACCGAATTGACCATGCCGCGCACAAATTCGATGGTCGAAGCGATAAATTCCTGCGCGTCCTGTTGGATACGCTGGTCGATGTTGTCCGGCGCGTGGCGGCGCATTTGCAGGCGGTAGTAGTTTTTGTCGGCAAGCCAGCGTGCTGTCAGCACTTCGTTGAGCCGCTCCGACCATTTAATCGCCAAGCCTTGATCGAGGAAGTCGTTGACGACGTTGTTAAACGCCCGTATCAGCACCACGCCCGCGTTCATTGCAGCAAACATCCAAAATGCCGAAGCATTTCAAATCCTGCATCGAGTCGTAAAGCCCTTTGGACATAAAGGTACTCAACACATTCAGCCGCATTTCGGTTAACACCAGCGTAATCATCGCCGTAATCAGCAGCAAGACTTTGACCGCGCTTTTCGGTGTCAGACAAAGCCAAAGCGGTGTGGAATAAAGCTCGGTTTGCCATTTCTGCATGGGAAATTTCTTACGGTATCAATGCCGTCTGAAAAAGACGGGTACAGTTGATTTTTTGATGAAGTTTGGGGAAGTTTTGCCGGTCAGGGTACATTGCGTGTTAATTTATAGTGGATTAAATTTAAACCAGTACAGCGTTGCTTCGCCTTAGCTCAAAGAGAACGATTCTCTAAGGTGCTGAAGCACCAAGTGAATCGGTTCCGTACTATTTGTACTGTCTGCGGCTTCGTCGCCTTGTCCTGATTTTTGTTAATCCACTATACCATACAACCACGCCGGAATTAAGTTTAAATTTGAATAAAAGGTTCGGGTTCTGCAAAATACAGAACCCGAACCTTGTTCGGATATTGAAACCGGCTGCCCGATTTTGGGCGGTGCGGCTTGCAAGTATCAAGATTCGCATATGCCGTCTGAAGCTCGGAGAGGTTCAGACGGCATATGCTTATTTGGGCTGCTCTTCAACGAATCTCGGACCTTTCAAGATGCCGTTGTGAGAATAGGGCGACAGCAGGTTGTATGCGGCGGTTTTGGAAACCTGATAACCGCGGTCGGTCAGGCTGTTGGCAATCTGATTGACCACTGCGCTGACCAAAGCCCCCAACAGGCCGCTGTTGCTGTTGTTGCTGCCTTCGCGGATGCTGGCCGAACCCGACCACAACTCTTTTCCGTTGCGGGAATCGACCAGCCGTGCTTTGGCGGATACGGTCGTCACGCTGTCTAAAATTTGATATGAAGTGCCGTATTCGGTAACCGTAATGTACAAAACCGCATCATTGCCGAAAATCTGATGCAGTTTTTCCGGCCGGACGGCGTGAATATCGGCGGCATTGGTCAAGCCGTTTTGTTTGAAGGTTTCCTCCACGACTGCGGCGGGGAAGACGTAATAGCCGGCTTCGGAAAGCGGCGCGGCGGTCGAAGCCAGTACACCCCATGTTCCGTTGACATCGGGCGATTCGTTCAGCGGCGGAACCACCAAAATTGAAGCCGGTTTGCTTTCCTTGAATGACGTGTAGTCGAAATCGGGCGCTTTTTGAACTTGGCAGGCAGACAGCGCCAACACGGCGGCAAGCCCTAAAATCAAAGGTTTCATCGCTTGCCTCCTTTACCGGTTTTCATCAGGAAGTCCATAAATACGCCCGATTCGGGAAACAGCCTTTTCTCTTCTTCAAACTGGCGGAACGCGCCCTCTTTGTCTCCCGAACGGGAAAGCAGCAGTCCCAGATGGGCGTGCGCACCCGGGGCGGCATTCATTTTTTTGTTGCCGGCTTCCACAAAGTATTTTTCCATCTTTTCGGTCTGCTTGCCCAACGAAGTGTCGTCGTTTTTCAAACCTTCATAGACGGTATCGGGATAGCCGCCGTAATAATACAGGGATTTTTGCCCGTTGCCGCCGCAGGCGGTCAGAGCCAAGACCGCCGCACACAGCGACAAACGGCTCAAGGTTTTCGGATTCATCATTTCTCCTTAACGGTTGGGTTGCCATGCGCCGTTGTCAACAGCCTGAACCAGGCTGTTGACGGCTTCGCGGATTGCCAAGTCTAAAACTTTGCCGTTCAAAGTCGCATCGTAGCCGGAAGTGCCGCCGAAACCGATGATTTCACGGTTGGAAAGTGCGTATTCGCCCGCGCCCTGTGCGGAATAGACGATTTCGGAAGTATTGACGTTGACGATATTCAGAGCCACTTTTGCATAGGCGATTTGCGATTTGCCGCGACCCAAAATGCCGAAGAGCTGATGATCGCCGACATCTCTGCGTCCGAATTCGGTTACATCGCCGGTAACGACATAATCTGCGCCTTTCAGGTTATGCGCTTTGCCGGAAATGCCGGATTCCTGTTTTAATGCGTTCAAATTGGTGCGGTTCAGTACGTTGAAGCGGTTGGTCTGTTGCAGGTGCGTTACTAGAATGGTTTTTGCCTGGCTGCCCAAACGGTCTTCCCCGTCGGAGAAAATGCCTTTTTGGAAGCTGGAGCGGTTGTCGAATGTTCCGACGGAAATCGGGGTACGAACACCGTGATATTGCGTATTGTAGGAGGCGACTTTCTCTACCTCGAGACTGCGTGAGGATTCGGTCGCACAGCCGGTCAGTGAAACGGCAGCGGCGGCAAGGACAACGGCGGTGGAAACGGTTTTCATAAAATTTACCCTAAGGTCAAGTTAAGGAAATAACGGGTTGTCATTATTGTCCTTATGTAAATTTAAGTCAAGGTGTTTGTCTGTGCGGGACGGATGCGCGCGGAAGGTACGGATATTTTTCAAACGGAATCGCGGCGCGGGCGGGATGCCTGCCTTTTCCGGATTTAGAGGTAAACGATTTCGCCACTCCGCCCTTTGCTTTCGGCACTTGCCCACCAGACAAATGCGGGCAGCACGTCCCCGTAGCTTTTGCGTTCGCTTTTGGCTTCGCCCGGATGGGATTTGATGCGTTGCGGGGAATTGATGGGGCCGGGGACGAGGACGTTGGCGCGCAGGTTGCCGAAGCGTTCCCATTCGTCGGCGGCGACTTTGCACAGGTAGTTCAACGCGGCTTTGGACGCGCCGAAGCCGCCCCAGTAGGCTTTGGGTGTTTCGCCGTGGCTTTCGCCGACGAAGATGACGGACGCGTCGGGCGACTGCTTCAGCAGCGGGAACAGGGCGCGGGTCAGCCCCATAGGTGCGACGGTGTTGATGCGGTATTGGTTGACCCATTCGGCGACGGTTTGGAAATCCAGCGGCGAGAGGGCGTAAAAATAGCCGGCGCAGTGGACGATGCCGTCCAGTTTGCCTTGCGTGGCTTCGGCAATGGTGGCGGCGAAATGTTCAAATTCTTTTTCTTCCGCGCTAATAAGGTCAAAGCAGATGGCGAATGGTTCGGGGTATCCGGCTTCGACAATCGCGTCATACACTTTTTCCAGTTTTTTCTGATGACGGGCAACCAAAATCACGGTTGCGCCTGCCGCCGCATAGGCTTTGGCGACCTGTTCGCCCAGACCTTGCGATGCGCCGGTTACTAAGATGGTTTTGTCGGACAGTGTCGCCATACTTTTTCCTTTTTGGTTGTCGGTTAAGGTATTTTAGCGTTTTGCCGCACCTTGTAAAGCGTCCCGATGTCGGCCGGCGTTTTCAGACGGCATCGCTCAGGCTTTGCAGGCAGGCTTCCGCCGACGCGAAACCTGATTGTACGGCGGCTTCGAGCGTGGCGGGGTAGTCCGGGTGGAGGTAGTCGCCGGCGGGGAAGATGCGGTGCCGGTGCAACCACGACAAGTCCGGCGGCGGGGCATCGGCTGCGGTTGTGGCGCGTTTTTCGGTGATGACGCGCACGGCTTCGGGTTCGCCCAAATGCGGAAGGATGCGTTTGAGGTCGGCGTGGGCTTTGTCCGCCCACGCCCGGTTTGCAAACGCGCCGACGCGGTCGGAAACGCTGATGACGGCGGACACTTCGTTTTCAGGCAGTCCGAGCCTGCCCCGGCAAAGCAGCCATTGCACCGTGCCGTCGGCAAGGCCGGTCAGCGGGGCGGGCAGGCGGACGGGTTCGGCGTAGCGCAGATAGACGGTGGTGATGGCGTGGTAGCGAAGGTTTTGATATGCCGTCTGAACGTGTTCGGGCGTGCCTTCGGGCAGGAGCGCGGCGGCGTGGTAGGGCGCGGTGGCGGGGACGGCGGCATCGAAAGCTTCGCCGTTGACGAGCACTTTCCCGTCCGGGAGGGTGTTCAGACGGCATACGCGCGTTTCGAGGCGGATGTCCGCGCCGAGCCGTTGAAGATCCGCCAAGGCGGGTTCGGCGACGATTGCGCCCAAATCCTGCTTGGGTAGGAGATAGTCGCTGCCGGATTTTTTCGTCAGCACGCCGTCGGACAAAACGTTGCACAACACGCGCAGGCTTGCGGTTTCCAAAGGCGTGTTGAGCGCGCCCCAAACCAAGGGCTGCCAAAACTGCATCACGGCGGCACGCGGCACGTTCCGCTGTTTCAGCCATTGCGCCACTGTCGTGTCGGGCTGTCCGAGGCGTGCGGACTTCTGCAAATCGGACATATCGGCAAGCAGTTTGGCTTTGAATGCAGTCGGTGCACGCCGGGCAAGCAGCACGCCGCCCAAAATATGCAGCGGCGCGGGCAGGGGGAGGGCGCGGAACTGCAAACCGCCGTGCATATGCCAGTGCAGCGGTACGCGCAAAAAGGCGGCACGGGGATCCGAACCGATGGTTTTCATCAGGCGCAACACGCCCCGGTATGCGCCGAGCAAAATGTGCTGCCCGTTGTCCAAAAAACCGAAACCGTCGGTATTTCCGGCCAGTGTGCGCGCCCTGCCGCCCGCCTGCCGGCCGGCTTCAAACAGGGTAACGTCGGCGTGCCGCGCCAAGGTGACGGCGGCGGACAGTCCTGCCCAGCCTGCGCCGATGACGGCGATTTTCGGGCGCGGATGCGGCGTGTTCATCATTTATTCCTCCAATGGTTTTGCAGCCGTATCTATTTCCGTTTCCGAAAATGACGGTAGAAAAGGATACAGGCTAAAAATAAAGGCAGCAGAAAGCGCGCATAGGGATACCACGGATGGTCTGCATGCCAGTATCCGTACCGTCCCTGTGGAACGGTATCATAGCGGTAACTGTCGGGGAAAAAGTTGATCCAAACCGTTACTGCCAGCCATAAGGCTATATCCCTGACTGCTTTCATTTACTTCTGCTCCTGTTTAAATTCCCAGCAATTCCATTTCAAAGCGCGAACGCCAACGGGATTGCGCGGTTACGATGCAGACTTTCAGACGATGGTTGAAACCCCGTCCGGCGGGGCTGTGGGAATCGGGTTTGCCTGACGGGCGGCGGGCGGTATGCGCCTTATGCCCGTTCCGGCGTGCCGGGGCGCGGTTTGAATCCGAATAACCAGGTTTTCAGGGCAATGCGTTTTTTGCGCGGCGAAGGGAGGGCGATTTTGTATTTGAGGACGTTTTGTGCGCCGTCTCGGTCGATTTCGTTCAATAGCTCGTAATAAACCGCCGCCATGACCAGTCCGACTTTTTGGGCTTTTTTATCGGCATCAGGCAGCAGCGATACGGCTTCGCGGTAGGTTTCGCGGGCGCGTTTGATTTGGAACGCCATCAATTCGGCAAAATTGCCCGTCGGGCTGCATTGCAAAATCACGCTTGCGGGTACGTCAAACCGCCGCATTTCCTCCATCGGCAGGTAAATCCGCCCCCTGCGCGCGTCTTCGCCGACATCGCGGATGATGTTGGTCAGTTGCAGCGCAAGTCCCATCTTGTCGGCGTATTCCAGCGTTTGGTCGTCTGAAAACCCCAAAATCCGCGCAATCAGGCAGCCGACCACGCCTGCGACGCGGTGGCAATACAGTTTCAATTCTTCAAAACTGCCGTAACGGGCTTGAACCAAATCCATCTGCATCCCGTCGATTAAGGCTTCCAGTTCATATTTCGGCAGCTTGAAGGTTTCCTTAACTTGCCGCAAGGCCTGATTGACGGGGTGTTCCGGCATCGCGCCGCCGAATACCTTGTCCAAATCGCCGCGCCACCAGTTCAATGTCGCCTGTGCAACATCGGGGTTGGAACATTCGTCAACCACATCGTCCAATTCGCGGCAAAAAGCATATAAAACCGTTACCGCATCCCGTTTTTCCTGAGTCAGGAAACGGAAGCCCGACAAAAAACTGGAGCGGCTTTCTTCTGCTTTTTGGCGGCAATAGTCGAGTCCTTTCACGATTTATATTCCTAATGATGGGCGGGAAAGGCGGATTTTATCGGCATTTGGCGGTAGAGGGCAATTTCGGCGGCACGACCTAATCCTTAGCGGTTTGCTCAACTATCGGCGCAAATTCTGTTAAAATGCCGCTTTCCTTCCTTTACACACCGCACCGACAGGCAGAATTTATGGCTCTTTTGCAGATTTCAGAACCGGGTATGTCCGCCGCCCCGCACCGGCACCGTTTGGCGGCAGGCATCGATTTGGGTACGACCAACAGCTTGGTCGCCACCGTCCGCAGCGGCAGTGCCGCCTGCCTGCCCGATGCCGAAGGGCGCGTTACCCTGCCTTCCGTCGTCCGCTATCTGGAAAACGGCGGCATTGAAGTCGGCAAAACCGCCCTGTCCGCCCAAAAAACCGACCCGCTGAACACCGTCAGCTCCGCCAAACGCCTTATCGGGCGGACGCTTGCCGATCTGCATCAAAATACGCACTACCTGCCTTACCGTTTCGGCGACAATCAACGCGTTATCGAACTGCATACGCGGCAGGGGGTGAAAACGCCTGTCGAAGTGTCGGCGGAAATCCTCAAAACCCTTAAATCGCGCGCCGAAGAAACCTTGGGCGGCGATTTGGTCGGCGTGGTGATTACCGTCCCCGCCTATTTCGACGATGCCCAACGCCAGGCCACCAAAGATGCCGCGCGTCTGGCGGGTTTGAACGTATTGCGCCTGCTCAACGAACCCACCGCCGCCGCAATCGCCTACGGGCTGGACAACGCCTCGGAAGGCACGTTTGTCGTGTACGACTTAGGGGGCGGCACATTCGACGTATCCGTATTGCAACTGACCAAAGGACTGTTTGAAGTCAAAGCCACCGGCGGCAACAGCGCGTTGGGCGGCGACGATTTCGACCACCGCCTGTTCTGCCGCCTGCTCGAACAAAACGGACTCTCCCAACTCAACGAACAAGACAGCCAACTCCTGCTCTCGCTCGTCCGCGCCGCCAAAGAACAATTAACCACGCAAACCGAAGCGCGCATTCAGGCGACGCTTTCAGACGGCATGGCAATCGACACAAGCATCAGTCGCGCCGAGTTCCACAACCTGACGCAGCATTTGGTGATGAAAACGCTCGAACCGGTCACACAGGCGTTGAAAGATGCCGGTGTCGGTAAAAACGAAGTCAAAGGCGTGATTATGGTCGGCGGTTCGACCCGTATGCTGCACGTCCAACAGGCAGTCGCCACCTTCTTCGGACAAACCCCGCTGAACAACCTCAACCCCGACGAAGTCGTCGCGCTCGGCGCCGCCATACAGGCAAACGTCCTCGCAGGCAACAAAACCGACGGCGAATGGCTGCTGCTGGACGTTACGCCCTTGTCGCTCGGTTTGGAAACCTACGGCGGCTTGGCGGAAAAAATCATCCCGCGCAATTCCACCATCCCCACCGCGCGCGCGCAGGACTTTACCACCTTCAAAGACGGTCAGACCGCGATGACGATACACGTCGTACAAGGCGAACGCGAACTGGTTGCCGACTGCCGCAGCCTTGCCAAATTCACCCTGCGCGGCATTCCGCCTATGGCGGCGGGTGCGGCGCGTATCCGCGTAACCTTCCAAATCGATGCGGATGGGCTGCTGTCCGTTTCCGCCCAAGAACAAAGCACCGGCGTACAGGCGCAAATCGAAGTCAAACCCTCCTACGGCTTGGACGACGACACCATCACCCAAATGCTCAAAGACAGCATGAGCAATGCCGCCGAAGATATGGCGGCACGCGCCCGTGCCGAAGCCGTAGTCGAAGCCGAAAGCCTGACCGATGCCGTCAACGCCGCCCTCGAGTTGGACAGCGATTTGCTGGATGCCGAAGAATTGCAACAGATTCGGCAAGGCATCGCCGATTTGCAAGGCCGTCTGAAAGACGGAAAAGCCGAAGACATCCGTGCCGCCGCCGCCAAACTCGGCAGCATCACCGACAATTTCGCCGCCAAACGCATGAACCGCAACATCCAACGCGCGCTGACAGGCCAGAGTGTCGATAATATTTGATACTTAAACGGTTTCAGACGGCATAGAAATAATCCGATGCCGTCTGAAGGCTCGAAAACACTTGAAAAACATCGATATGGAAAAGTCAGGCATTGTCTATCTGATGAAAACCGTCATCAAGGGCGTGTATAAAATCGGCATTTCGGATGTAAGCAATTTTGAAGGCAGAATGCGCCATTTGGAAAACAACGGTTATGCGAACGTTGCCGGATTGGAACGCATCCTCGCCGTCAAAACCGACAATTACAAAGAAAAAGAAAACCTGCTCCATGAAATTTTCAGCAAAAGCAGGATAGGCGATACCGAATTGTTCGCCGTGGACGAAAACCTTGTGAAACGTTTGTTTTTATCGCTTCGCGGCGAAATCGTGTTCCCGAAAAACGAAACGGCGGAATCGGAATTTGAAAAAAGCGTCCACGAACGCAGGCAGGAAGGGAATGCCGGGTCAGGCCGCAAACAACTGCTTGATTTGGTACGGCGCGGACACCGGGAATACCCTTACGCGCTGCCCCGGCTTTTGGCGGGCGCGGCATTCTACAAGCCGAAAAAATCGAAAATCCGCCTTTTTAAAGAAGCATATTTCGGCAAAAGCGGCACGAGGCTGACCGACGAAATTGCAGACGGCATCCATATTTACACCTGTTTTTCGCGGGCGGATTTGGAAAAAGCCTATTCCGAATATTTGGAACTTTTCAAATCCGAATCGGATGCCGAAGGCAGAAAGCCGCAGTAAGGTGCAAACAGATACCGTACACGTTGAGGAGCAGATATGATGGGCGATTCCGTCATTTATTATGTAGAACAGGCAGACGAACCGGTAAACCGTGCCGACGAACGCGCCCGTAAAACATTCAAATATTTTTGGCGCGAGCTTTTTTGGGAACGCCGCCGCATTATTTCCGCCTTGGATTTTGCCATGGTCAAAGTCCCTTTTTTCCAAGACGGCGAAGACGGCGAAATTTGCGAACATATGTGGATCGACGATATTTATTTTGACGGTCTTTATATTTACGGTGTGCTGAACAATGAACCCGGCGAACTGACCAATGTCGAACAAGGCGAAAGCGTTTGCGTTCCGGTTGACGACATCAGCGACTGGATGTTCGTGTGCAACGGCATCCCCTACGGCGGCTTTACCATACAGGCAATGCGCGGGCAGATGACGGAAGAGGAGCGCACCGAACACGATGCCGCATGGGGAATCGATTTCGGCGATCCCGGGCAGATATTGCTGGTGTATGAAGAAAAAGAACATCCCGAAAATCTGGAAGAGCATCCGATGTGCCGGAACTGTATTGACGATTTTCGGCAACAGTTGTCCCAAAACTCGGATTATCTGCGGGAACAGGACGAAGACGGCTATACGCCGCTTCATCATGAAGCCATCGCAGGAAATGCACTTATGGTTCAAGCCATGCTTGAATACGGCGCAAATCCTGCCTCAACGACATCGGAAGGCTATACCGCCCTCGATTTTGCCTGCCTGACGGGCTGGCAAAATGTTGCCGACCTGCTCGAACCGCGACATTAGGCAGACAGTTTTCCGAAAACGAACACAAACACTTTTTACAGAAAGACAATAAAAATGCCCAAAATCACCGTACTTCCACACACGACATTATGCCCCGAGGGTGCAGTCATCGATAACGCACCCGAAGGTAAAACCGTCCTTGACGTGCTGCTCGACCATGATATCGAAGTCGATCACGCCTGCGAAAAATCCTGCGCCTGCACAACCTGCCACGTGATTATCCGCAAAGGTTTCGACAGCCTAGAAGAGCCGACCGAATTGGAAGAAGACCTGCTCGATCAGGCTTGGGGTTTGGAAGCCGATTCGCGCCTGAGTTGTCAGGCGGTTGTCGCCGGCGAGGATTTGATTGTGGAAATCCCCAAATACACCATCAACCACGCGCGCGAAGAACACTGAAAACAGGCCGTCTGAAGCCGGCACGCTTCAGACGGCATTGTTGCGCGGATAAGGCGCAATCGCCCGAAAACAGGCGTTCGTACAGGCGGAACTTTCGATTCTATAGTGAATTAACAAAAATCAGGACAAGGCGGCGAGCCGCAGACAGTACAGATAGTACGGCAAGGCGAGGTAACGCTGTACCGGTTTAAATTTAATTCACTATATATTGATTTTTATCGGTTTTCTGACGGAATAATCCAGTGCGGCATCCGAGGCGGATTACTCGGACGCGATGCACCGGTATTTATCGGTTTTGCAGCCGGAAAAACCGCCGGCGGGTTATAGTGGATTAAATTTAAACCAGTACAGCGTTGCCTCGCCTTGCCGTACTATCTGTACTGTCTGCGGCTCGCCGCCTTGTCCTGATTTTTGTTAATCCACTATACTTTTAGGGCGACGGTCGGGCAGTATGCCGGATAGCGTTCCACTCTCGCTTCTATATTGATTTTGATTGGTTTTCTGACGGAATGACCCGATGCGGCATCCGGGACGGCTTGTGTTTTTTCCTGCCCGCCTGCCGGATTTTCCCATCCTTGCGTGAAACCGAAAGAGACGGCGGCGCGGCGGACAAGCTCGAGATAGCGTCCTTCAAGCTCCGGACAGGCGGCGGACACGCTTTCTACCGTAACCGTGAAACCGCCGCCCGACCCGGCAAGGCGTTCCGCAATTTGCGTGTAGATGAGCCAACGTTGGGCGCGCAACATTGCCGAATCGCAACCGGCAGCCGCTTTATCCAAGGCAATCAGGTCGCGCCGGTTTTGGTGGTGAAGGCAAACCGTTACTCTGGAGAGGATATGTTGCCCGTCCAATATTTGATACAGTTTGCGTATCAGCAGAATCAGGCGGTCAAACTCCTCCATCTCCGACAGGGAATCAGGATGGTCGGAAGCGGTATAAACCAGTTTGGACAATTTTGCGGCAAACATATTGTTCATCAATCTTCCTTGTCGGTTGAAACCCCGCTCTTCGGGGCGGTAGAATCAGATTTGTTTGGGAGGGACAACTCCTCCCAGATCAGGACGACACATAGGCTGGTGCTTGATGTGTTGTCCGGCGAGTTGAAACATTCAGCAATCCTCAAGGGGCGGCAGTTTTGCCGAAACATATTCTACACGGCTTCAATGCCGGACGATAAAAGGAAATTCATATGAAATGGACCGACACCCAGCGCATCGCCGAAGAACTCTATGACCTGCACGGCGAAACCATCGATCCCAGAACCGTGCGCTTTACCCAACTGCGCGACCTGATTATGGCATTGCCCGAATTTGACGACGACCCCGCCCGTTGCGGCGAACGCATCCTCGAAGCCGTGCAGCAGGCATGGATAGACGAGGCGGAATAAGTTTCGGGAATGCCGTCTGAAATGCGGCGGTACGCGGTTCGTGCTTCTGTTTGCAGCGGGAATGGTTTTACCAGTCTCCTTTTTTCAGCCTGTCCAGTTGGCGGCGGTCGCGCTTGGTCGGTCTGCCGTCGGGATAGGCGGAAGTGATGCGGCTGAATTGGTCGAGCTGTTTGCGCTCTTCCCTCAATGTTGCCGTTTTCGCGTCCTCTTCATACAGAAGCCGCGCCTCGGATGCCGGGCGGCGTTGGTGGTTCAAACCTTTAACCTTGATTTTATAGGGAAGGGAATTGAGCGTCAGGTCGATAATATCGCCGATGTCTATGGTTTTACTGTTTTTGACCTTCGAGCCGTTTACTTGAACCCTACCCAGTTCGATGTGCTTTTGCGCAAGGGAACGGGTCTTGAAAAAACGTGCCGCCCAAAGCCATTTGTCCAGCCGCATGGCGGAAGAATCGTGCTTGTCTTTCATACGATTTTGTTTGAAATAATTGAATTTGTTTCGAGTTTAGCATAAGATACGCCGCCTTATAACTAGTATATATGCACTAATCCACTGTTTTCCATGCTGTCCGAACACAAAAAGAGGGTATGGAAAAGCCGTTTTGGACAATAAATTAACTGCGGAATATGCACAAATAGCGTATGATAGCGGCAGAATCTGTTGATGAGAGCTTCATTCTATGAAACCTGTTTTTTTGGATTTTGAACAACCCATAGCCGAACTGACCAACAAAATCGATGAGCTGCGTTTCGTCCAAGACGAGTCTGCCGTCGATATTTCGGACGAAATACACCGTTTGCAGAAAAAAAGCAACGACCTGACCAAATCGATTTTCAGCAAACTCACACCCGCCCAAATTTCACAGGTTTCCCGGCATCCGCAGCGTCCCTATACTTTGGATTACATTGAGGCACTGTTTACCGATTTTGAAGAACTGCACGGCGACCGCCACTTTGCCGACGATTATGCGATTGTCGGCGGATTGGCGCGTTTCAACGGACAAAGCGTGATGGTCGTCGGGCATCAGAAAGGGCGCGACACCAAAGAAAAAATCCGCCGCAACTTCGGTATGCCCCGTCCTGAAGGCTACCGCAAAGCCCTGCGCCTGATGAAGACGGCAGAAAAATTCGGCTTGCCCGTAATGACCTTTATCGATACGCCGGGCGCGTATCCCGGCATCGGCGCGGAAGAACGCGGGCAGTCGGAAGCCATCGGCAAAAACCTGTACGAACTGACGCGCCTGCGCGTTCCTGTTTTGTGTACCGTCATCGGCGAAGGCGGTTCAGGCGGTGCGTTGGCGGTCGCCCTAGGCGATTACGTCAATATGCTGCAATACTCGACCTATTCTGTTATCTCCCCCGAAGGCTGCGCGTCTATTTTGTGGAAAACCGCCGAAAAGGCGGCGGATGCGGCTCAGGCTTTGGGCATTACTGCTGACCGCCTGCAAAAGCTGGACTTGGTCGATACCGTCATCAAAGAACCATTGGGCGGCGCGCATCGGGATTTCGGGCAAACCATGAAAAACGTAAAAGCCGTTTTGGAAAAACAACTGCACGAAGCGCAAAGCATCCCGCTTGCCGATTTGCTTTCGCGCCGTTTCGACCGCATTATGGCTTACGGCAAATTTTCGGAACAATAATTCAGGTAGAACAAGCAGCAAGCAGTTTGTCTGAAACTGCTTGCTTTTTCTTTATCGGGACGGAACCGTGCTGACTTTAGATGCGTTTGAGCAATGCTTGAAGGATTGTTTTCCTCAAGGTCTGAATGGAAAAAAAACAGCGGTGGCATTAAGCGGCGGCTTGGATTCCGTCGTTTTGCTGCATCTGCTTGTCCGCGCCGGAAAAAAGGGCGGTTTTATTCCGGATGCATTGCATATCCATCACGGCTTGAGTCCCCGTGCCGACGATTGGGCAGATTTCTGCCAAAACTATTGCGATATGCTCGGGGTGGGGCTGGAAACGGTTAAGGTCTGCGTGGAAAAAAACGGTTTGGGCATCGAGGCGGCGGCAAGGCAAAAGCGTTATGCCGCGTTTGCCGAAAAAGGCTTTGACGTTTTGGCGTTGGCGCACCACAGGGACGATCAAATCGAAACCTTTATGCTGGCGGTCGCGCGCGGCGGCGGTTTGCGCGCTTTGGCGGCTATGCCCGCCGTCCGCCCTTTTGGGGAAAAAGGCATCATCTGGCGGCCCTTGCTGCCTTTTTCACGCCAAGATATATGGGATTATGCCCAAAAACACGGTTTGCCGAATATCGAGGATGAAAGCAATACCGATACGGCTTATTTGCGAAACCGCTTCCGGCACCGTATTTTGCCCGAACTTTCGGCGCAGATTCCCCATTTCGGGCGGCATGTGCTGAACAATGTCCGCGCTTTGCAGGAAGATTTGGCTTTGTTGGACGAGGTCGTCGTTCAGGACTGCCGTTGGGTTTGCGGGGCCGGTTATTTCGATACGGCGCGGTGGCTGACGTTTTCCCCGCGCCGGAAAACCCATATTTTGCGGCATTTTCTGAAGGAAAACGGCATTCCCGTGCCGAATCAGAATGCCCTTGCCGACATTGCCCGGGTTTTGACGGAGGCAAAAACCGGACGTTGGAACTTGCAAGGCTTTGAATTGCATCATTATGCAGGCAGGCTGTTTGTGTTCCGACTGGAAAAAACGGATAAACTGCGGTTTTTGAAAGACAGGCAGATAAGCGGAAATTTAAGGGAAATATTGACGGGGCAGGGATTTGTGTTGAAGCGGCATCCGTTTGGGCTTCCTGAGCATCTTTTGGAGCAGGACGGAATTTTGAGGACGGTAGCGGCATCGGATACGTTGGCCATGGGCGGCATCCATAAGGATGTGAAAAAAATCCTTCAGGGGAAACGGGTTTTGCCTGTCCTGCGCCCAATTTGGCCGCTTGTTGCCGACAGCGGAAACCGTCCATTGGCGTTGGCAAACTGTTGTGCGGATTTCCAATACTCGGTTTCAGACGGCATTTTGCCCGTCCATCCTGACTTTCCCATTTTATTTTGATAATATCGCAAACAGATTTCGGCGGCGTTCAGTCGGGTATTGTCCGGTTGCATATTTCTAAAAGGCTTGTGAAGTGAAACACATCAGTTCGACCAATAATGAACACATCAGACACCTGCACCGCCTGTTGTCGCAAGGAAAGTTCAGACGGCAATACGCCCAAACCGTTTTGGAGGGCGTGCACCTGCTTCAGGTTTTCCTGCAATCCGGCGGGATGCCGGTCGGGGTATATATTCCCGAAGCGAAAATGCCGTCTGAAGAAGTCCGTAAATTGACGGCGGTTTTGCCGGAAGACGGGTTTTTTTCCGTTTCAGACGGCATATTGAAGAAAATCAGCAGCCTGACTTGTGCGGATGATGTGCTTGCGCTGATTGATATTCCAGATGCGGGTGCTTTGCCGGCCGGCGGCGATTGCGTGGTTTTGGACGGCGTGCAAGACCCGGGCAATGTCGGCACGGTGTTGCGAAGCGCGGCGGCGGCGGGAATCGGCGCGGTCATTTTGGGCAAAGGTTGTGCGGACGCGTGGTCGCCCAAAGTGCTGCGAGCCGGAATGGGCGCGCATTTCTTGTCGGAGATTTATCCGCAGGCGGATTTGGAAATATGGTTGGTGCGCTATAAAGGCCGTGTGTTTGCCACCGCCTTGCGCGAGGAAAAGCAGGCGGTTTTGTACGGCGAAGATTTGTGCGAACCGACAGCCTGGGTGTTTGGCAACGAAGGCGCGGGGGTCGGTAAAGCAGTTTTAGATAGGGCGGACAAGTGTGTCAGGATACCGATGCACGATGCAACCGAGTCTTTAAATGTCGCGATGGCGGCGACAATCTGCCTGTTTGAACAAATGCGCCAACGGGCGGCGTATTGAGGAAGAGAAATGCCGTCTGAAAAAATCTATTACGGCGTATTGATTTTCTTATGTATCGCTTCTATGCTGCTGTCGCCGTTTTTTTATGCGGGTGCTTTGAAGCCCAAGAAGGCGGCATTGCGGAAGGACGGGCAGTGGAAACTCATCTGATTGTCCAATGCCGTGGCGGCGGCGGTTTTGGCTTGGGTGTGGTGGAAATGGTTTTGACAGATATTGCTCAAAATCGTGCTAATGGAATCCGAACAAATAAAGAATTTGGTAAAAAATTTGTTAAATCAACGAATTAAAGTTTTGTGGAAAACAAAACAGCTCTAAGCAAATAGGGCGTTTGTCGGTAAATACGGAAGAGTTGCGGCATTATCGGGCATCTTTAACAAGTAGTGCCGTCTTGACAGGCAATCGGTTTTTATGGGCAGCTTGCAAAATCGCGGATATAAAATTGCGAATCGGTTAAAGTGTGGGGACGCTATGAAAAATTGCGAATTTTTTATGACCCGACAAGGGCAATCTATGATAGCGGTGCAGATTACTTAACTAGGGAAAAACATAGATTAGTCGTAATTGCAAATAGTGCTTGGGGGCTATTGCTTAATTTATCTTGTTATTATGACGAGGTTTTGGAAAAGCGGAAAATACCGTTCGGCAAACAGGAAATTGATGACGATATGGACAAAGTGTCCGCCCTTAAGCGGAAGTTTAAAGATATTTCTGAAATCAAAGTAGGGGATGGTTGGGAATACCCGTTCAATTATGAGCAGGGAATGAAAGAATTAGATGAAGTGCTATTGAAATACATTCCCTTTTTTGAAGAAGAACGATAAAGGAGGTTGATATGCGCGTATCTAAAATAATTGGAAGTATGTTGCTTGTTACAGCGGTTCAGACCGTATTTTCGGCAAATGTTTACGCGTGCCGCCATAATGGTAAAACCAGTTACAGCCAAACTCCGGGAAAACATTGTACCAACGCGGGTTTGGGGCGGGACCGGGTGTACAGTTCGGTTAGACCGGCAGTAAAAGACAGGGCGGAAGACGCAGGGGTCGGCGATTATTCGGACACGGTGAGGGACGAACACGTCCAAAATCCGAAAGGAAATGCACAGAAAGACGGTTCGGCTGCCGGCATCAAGCCGCACTGATTGAAGCCGAATCAGCCCTTGCGCTGTCGGACGGCAAAATTTGAACGATTGGGGAACTTTGATGAAACACATCCATATTATCGGTATCGGCGGCACGTTTATGGGCGGGCTTGCCGCCATTGCCAAAGAAGCGGGGTTTGAAGTCAGCGGTTGCGACGCGAAGATGTATCCGCCGATGAGCACCCAGCTCGAAGCCTTGGGTATAGACGTGTATGAAGGCTTCGATGCCGCTCAGTTGGACGAATTTAAAGCCGACGTTTACGTTATCGGCAATGTCGCCAAGCGCGGGATGGATGTGGTTGAAGCGATTTTGAACCTCGGCCTGCCTTATATTTCCGGCCCGCAATGGCTGTCGGAAAACGTGCTGCACCATCATTGGGTACTCGGTGTGGCGGGGACGCACGGCAAAACGACCACCGCCTCCATGCTCGCATGGGTCTTGGAATATGCCGGCCTCGCGCCGGGCTTCCTTATTGGCGGCGTACCGGAAAATTTCGGCGTTTCCGCCCGCCTGCCGCAAACGCCGCGCCAAGACCCGAACAGCCAATCGCCGTTTTTCGTCATCGAAGCCGACGAATACGACACCGCCTTTTTCGACAAACGTTCTAAATTCGTGCATTACCGTCCGCGTACCGCCGTGTTGAACAATCTGGAATTCGACCACGCCGACATCTTTGCCGACTTGGGCGCGATACAGACCCAGTTCCACTACCTCGTGCGTACCGTGCCGTCTGAAGGCTTAATCGTCTGCAACGGACGGCAGCAAAGCCTGCAAGATACTTTGGACAAAGGCTGCTGGACGCCGGTGGAAAAATTCGGCACGGAACACGGCTGGCAGGCCGGCGAAGCCAATGCCGACGGCTCGTTCGACGTGTTGCTCGACGGCAAAACCGCCGGACGCGTCAAATGGGATTTGATGGGCAGGCACAACCGCATGAACGCGCTCGCCGTCATTGCCGCCGCGCGTCATGTCGGTGTCGATATTCAGACCGCCTGCGAAGCCTTGGGCGCGTTTAAAAACGTCAAACGCCGGATGGAAATCAAAGGCACGGCAAACGGCATCACCGTTTACGACGACTTCGCCCACCACCCGACCGCCATCGAAACCACGATTCAAGGTTTGCGCCAACGCGTCGGCGGCGCGCGCATCCTCGCCGTCCTCGAACCGCGTTCCAACACGATGAAGCTGGGCACGATGAAGTCCGCCCTGCCTGTAAGCCTCAAAGAAGCCGACCAAGTGTTCTGCTACGCCGGCGGCGTGGACTGGGACGTCGCCGAAGCCCTCGCGCCTTTGGGCGGCAGGCTGAACGTCGGCAAAGACTTCGATGCCTTCGTTGCCGAAATCGTGAAAAACGCCGAAGTAGGCGACCATATTTTGGTGATGAGCAACGGCGGTTTCGGCGGAATACACGGAAAGCTGCTGGAAGCTTTGAGATAGCCCGGGCGATGCCGTCTGAAAGCCCTTCAGACGGCATCGCCCGGCTGCGCGGCACAAAGGCGGAAAAACCGTTTGCCCCGTATTTTCAAACGCGTTACACTTGCCGCCGCTGTTTTCAGCCATTTGATTACCCGCAACCGCCGTCATTGCGCCGGCGGTTTGCCTGTCAGCGTCATTGCGCCGCTGTAAATACGAAAGAACACATTATGACCGTATCCCCCGTCGCCTTGCGCCGTAAGACCGAGTGCAAGCCTCATCCCACCGCGCGCTATTGGAAAAAATGCGATGTCGAAGCCCTGTTCGGACTTCCCTTCCTCGACCTCATTTACCAAGCCGCCGAAATCCACCGCCAAAATTTCAACCCGCGCGAAATCCAGCTTTCCACGCTGTTGTCCATCAAAACCGGCGGTTGTCCCGAAGACTGCGCCTATTGTCCGCAATCGGCGCACCACAATACCAATCTGGGCAAAGAGCAGATGATGGATGTGGATGAAATCGTCGAAAAAGCCAAAATCGCCAAATCGCGCGGCGCAAGCCGGTTTTGTATGGGCGCGGCGTGGCGCGGCCCTAAACCCAAAGACGTGGAGACGGTTTCCGCAATCATCAAAGCCGTCAAGGGCTTGGGTATGGAAACCTGCGGCACGTTCGGTATGCTCGAAGAAGGTATGGCGGAAGACTTGAAAGAGGCGGGCTTGGATTATTACAACCACAACCTCGACACCGACCCCGACCGCTACAACGACATCATCCACACCCGCCAACACGAAGACCGAATGGACACCTTGGGCAAAGTCCGCAACGCCGGTTTGAAAGTCTGCTGCGGCGGCATCGTCGGGATGAACGAAACCCGCGCCGAACGTGCCGGGCTGATTGCCAGTCTCGCCAATCTCGACCCGCAGCCCGAAAGCGTGCCGATTAACCGGTTGGTCAAAGTGGAAGGCACGCCGCTTGCCGATGCCGAAGATTTGGACTGGACGGAATTTGTCCGCACCATCGCCGTGGCGCGGATTACGATGCCGCAAAGTTATGTCCGGCTGTCGGCAGGGCGCAGCAATATGCCTGAAGCAATGCAGGCGATGTGCTTTATGGCGGGCGCGAACTCGATTTTTTACGGCGACAAGCTGCTGACCACGGGCAATCCTGATGAGGACGGCGACAGAATCCTGATGGAAAAGCTCAACCTGTATCCCTTGCAGTTTGAACCGGAAGGCGAGGTCGCCGAAGTGGAAAAAGCCTCTGGGATTAAAGTGGATTATTGACGATTGAAAAATGCCGTCTGAAACCCGGAAAAAGGCTTTCAGACGGCATTTGTCCGGACGGCATTTCCAATATCTTTTTACCGGCGCGTGATGCTGCCGTCGGGCGAGACATCCAGCCCGTTCCCCTTGGGGAAATCGCTGCGGTTCAGATAAATAATCCGCCCGATAACGGTTTTCTCGGGGTCGATTTTGGGGATTTTATCGCCGACTTGAGTGATGGGGATAATGTTGCCGGAAACGAACCGCCCCTGTTTGTCGGTGATAATTTTAAAAATGGGGGCGATGCCGCTGATGCCGGAGGTGTTGATTGCGCCGTAGGTGGCAAAGTTGCCGCCGCTGTAGGAGATGAAGCGGTCGCGGTAAAGTTCGACGGCGCGAGTAACGTGCGGCCCCTGCCCGAATACGACATCCGCGCCGGAATCGACGGCAAGCCGCGCAAACTCAACGACGTTGCCCCTGTTTTCCCCATAGAAGATTTCGGTATCGAACGGCAGGTGTTCCGCCTGTTTCCCTTCCGCGCCGCCGTGGAACATCACAATGACGATGTCGGCTTTCTGTTTGGTTTTGGTAATCCGTTTTCTAACTTTGGCATAATCGTTCAGTTTGACGGCGGCAAGGTTGGGGGCGAAGGAGACGAAGCCGGATCTTACGCCGTTTTTCTTCAGGATGGCGGTTTCAAACCTGTTTTCGATGCCCGAATATTTGATGTTCAATTCGTCAAGGTTCGCCCTTTATGCCGTTTCCGCACCGCAAACCGCCGGGGTCAAGCCCTCGGCGCATCCTGCCGGAACGGAATCCCCGTGCTGCCGATTGACGGTTCAAACCCCGCGCCCGTTTCAAATACCGGCGATGTGGACGGACAGGATGCGCCTGACGAAAAGACAGCCGATACCGTTTCCATTATCGGCGTGGGCGACATTATGCTCGGCAGCAATTATCCGGTCGATTACCTGCCCGATACCAATATTCTGAAAAACGTCGAATCTGCCTTGCAAGACGCGGACATTACCGTCGGCAACCTCGAAGGCACGCTGTTTGACGAAGGCGGTACGCCGAAAAAATGTGCAAACCCCCAAAATATGCTATGCATTCCGAACGCCCTCCGCATACGGGCAATACCTTGCCGACGCGGGATTCGACTACCTCAGCTTCGCCAACAACCACAGCAACGACTTCGGCGCGCAAGGCATCACGGCAACGGCGGCGAGCGGCAGCTCTTTTACATACTCGATCGCGCTAAAGCCGCTGCCGATAACGAGGCCAAAATTGCGGAAAATACCGCCATCGCCCAGATAAATTTGTCCATCATCAGACCTTTACTGTTCAGACGAGACAGCATTTGCCGCACGTTTTGGGGCTTATCTTTCGATTTGCGCTACGTCGCGCACCGCGCCTTTGTCGGCGGAAGTCGCCATCGCGCCGTAAGCTCTTAATGCGGCGGAGACGTAGCGGTCGCGGTTTTTAGGCTTCCATGCTTTGCTGCCGCGCGCTTCCATTTCGGCACGGCGTGCGGCAAGCTCTTCATCGGAAATGGCAAGGTGGATGCTGCGGTTGGGGATGTCGATTTCGACGGTATCGCCTTCGTGTACCAAACCGATCGCGCCACCTTCCGCCGCTTCGGGCGAGGCGTGTCCGATGGACAAACCTGATGTGCCGCCGGAGAAGCGTCCGTCGGTTAAGAGAGCGCAGGCTTTGCCGAGGCCTTTAGATTTCAGGTAGGAAGTCGGATACAGCATTTCCTGCATGCCCGGGCCGCCTTTCGGGCCTTCGTAGCGGATGATGACGATGTCGCCAGCGACGATTTGGTTGCCCAAAATGCCTTCTACTGCGTCTTCTTGGCTTTCAAACACGCGGGCGCGGCCGGTGAATTTGAGGATGCTCTCGTCCACGCCTGCGGTTTTTACCACGCAGCCGCGCTCGGCGATGTTGCCGAACAAGACCGCCAAACCGCCGTCTTGCGAGTAGGCGTGTGCCACGTCGCGGATACAGCCTTTTTCGCGGTCGAGGTCGAGGGTTTTCCACATACGGTTTTGCGAGAACGCTTGGGTGGTGCGTACGCCGCCCGGCGCGGCTTTGAAGCGTTCGATGGCACGGGTGTTTTCGGGATTGGTCACGTCCCATTGTTCAATCGCGTCTTTCAGCGTCGGCGCGTGGATGGTGTGCACGTCGGTGTGCAGTTTGCCCGCTTTGTCCAGTTCTTTCAGGATGGCGAAGATACCGCCGGCGCGATGCACGTCTTCCATATAGTAGTCGTGGTTGTTGGGTGCGGTTTTGCAGATGCAGGGCACGACGCGGCTTAAGCGGTCGATGTCTGCCATTTTGAAATCGACACCGGCTTCGTTGGCAACGGCCAACAGGTGCAAAATGGTATTGGTGCTGCCGCCCATCGCAATATCCATCGTCATAGCGTTTTCAAACGCTTTTTTGGTGGCAATGCTGCGCGGTAACACGGTTTCATCGTTTTGCTCGTAATAGCGTTTGGTGATTTCGACAATCATACGGCCGGCTTCGAGGAACAATTCTTTGCGGCCGGCGTGGGTCGCCAAATACGAACCGTTGCCGGGCAGGGAAAGGCCGAGTGCTTCGGTCAGGCAGTTCATCGAGTTTGCCGTAAACATACCCGAACACGAGCCGCAGGTCGGGCAGGCGTTTTGTTCGACTTCCTCGACTTGCCGGTTGCTGACATTGTCGTCCGCCGATTCAATCATCGCGTCAATCAAGTCCAAACGGCGTTCGGGCTGGATGTTTGCCACGCCGATAACCTTGCCCGCTTCCATCGGGCCGCCGGAGACGAAGATGGTGGGGATGTTCAGGCGCATCGCGGCAATCAGCATGCCCGGGGTGATTTTGTCGCAGTTGGAAATGCACACCAGCGCGTCGGCGCAGTGGGCGTTGACCATATATTCGATAGAGTCGGCAATCAAATCGCGGCTGGGCAGGGAGTACAGCATGCCGCTGTGTCCCATAGCGATGCCGTCGTCGATGGCGATGGTGTTGAATTCTTTGGCGATTGCGCCGGCTTTTTCGATTTCGCGGGCAACCAGCTGGCCCATATTGTGCAGGTGGACATGGCCGGGCACGAATTGGGTGAAGGAGTTGGCAACGGCGATGATGGGCTTGCCGAAGTCGGTTTCCATCACGCCGGTGGCGCGCCACAATGCACGTGCGCCCGCCATATTGCGGCCGTGGGTGGAGGTTTTGGAGCGGTATTCAGGCATAGTGTGTTTCCTTGTGCCTATACCGTCTGAAAGACAGGGCTGTTTCAGACGGTATCGGGTACGGTTTTTTAGAGTGGGAAAAGAGGGTATTTTATACCAAGTATCGGAATTTTGCGGGATTGAAACGGCGTGCGGCAAAAAAGAAAATCCCCGCAGGAATGCGGGGACGGGTTCAGGCGCGGGCAATCGCGACGGCTTTGGATGCGTCCCAAAAATCAACGGGTGCATTTAATACGGGTTTGACGATGCCCGTCCGTATGGCGAAATCGCCGAAACCTTCGCCGATATTGCGTTCTGCCGCCCATTTGCCGATCAGGTCGTCCAATTCGGCAAGGATTTCGGGCAGGGTGATGTTTTCTTTGTAAAGACGGGGGATGCGTACGCCTTCACGGTCGCCGCCGATATGGAGGTTGTAGCGTCCGACGGCTTTGCCGACCAGTCCGATTTCCGCCAACATCGCCCGTCCGCAGCCGTTCGGGCAGCCGGTAATGCGGGTAACGATGTAGTCGTCCGACGTGCCGTGTTTCGCCATAATCTTATCCAGCTCGCCGATGAAGTCCGGCAGCACGCGTTCGGCTTCCGCCATTGCCAGCGGGCAGGTCGGAAAGGAAACGCAGGACATCGCATTTTCACGCAGCTTGCTGACATCGTTGCGGATTAATCCGTATGTTCGGGCAAATTCTTCGATTTTTGCTTTGTCTGCTTCGGCGACATTTGCCACGATGAGGTTTTGGTTGGCGGTGATGCGGAAATCGCCTTTGTGGATTTTGGCGATTTCCAACACGCCGGTCAGAAGCTGTTTCCCGCCTTCGTCAACCAAACGCCCGCTTTCGATGAAAAGGGTTAAATGCCAGTTGCCGTCTATGCCTTTCACCCAGCCGATGCGGTCGCCGCGCCCGGTAAATTTGAACGGGCGTACGGGTTCGAACGGCATACCCATACGGCGTTCAACTTCCGCGCGGAAGTTGTCCAAGCCCATATTTTGAATGGTGTAGCGGGTGCGGGCGTTTTTGCGGTCGCTGCGGTTGCCGAAGTCGCGCTGCGTGGTTACCACCGCTTCGGCGGCCTTCAGCGCGTGTTCCGGAGGCACGAAACCCAGTTCCAGTGAAATGTTCGGATAGGTTTTGGTGTTGCCGTGTTCCATCGAAAGCCCGCCGCCTGCCAAAACATTGAAGCCGGCAAGCTGTCCGTTACCGTCTGAAACGGCGACGAAATCCAAATCGTTGCCGTAGCAGTCCACATCGTTCAAGGGCGGGATGACGACTGCGGTTTTGAATTTTCGCGGCAGATAGGTTTTGCCCAAAATCGGCTCGTCTTCTTGAAGGAAGTCGTCGGAACTTTGAACTTTTTTGCCGTCCACCCACACATCCAGATAACCGCGCGTGCGCGGCAGCAGGTGTTCGGAAATCTTTTTCGCGTATTCGTAAGCCTGCCGGTGCAGTTCGGACTCGATCGGGTTGGACGTGCAAAGCACGTTGCGGTTCATATCCGCCGCCGTGGCGATGGAATCCAAACCCAGTTTGTGCAAGAGGCGGTGCATCGTCTGCAACTTGGCTTTCGGCACGCCGTGAAATTGGAAGGTTTGCCGGTTGGTCAGCCGGATGGAGCGGTAATGACTGTTTTCCCGGGCAAATTTGTCCAGTTCTATCCATTGGGACGGTTTGATGATCCCGCCCGGCAGCCGGCAGCGCAAAAGCATAAATTTCAAGGGCTCGAGTTTTGCCTCGGCGCGTTCGGCGCGGATGTCGCGGTCGTCCTGCTCATACATACCGTGGAAGCGGATGAGTTGGAAGTTGTCGCCTTTGAAGCCGCCCGTGAGCGGGTCTTTCAAATCGTCCAAAATCGTGCCGCGTAAAAAATTGCTTTCGGTTTTCAGACGTTCGTTGTCGGATAGCGGTTTTTCTTGCCACGCCAAACCTTTTGTCTTGGTCTGTACGGTCATTTTGTGTTCCTCCCGATTATATTTAATCAATAAACATCACGCTGATAGCGTTTTTCTTCGCGCAGCATATCCAAATATTCTTCTGCGCCCTCTTCGTCCAAATGTCCTGCCCCGATAATCACATCCAGCAAGGCGGCTTCCACGTCTTTTGCCATTTTTGCCGCATCGCCGCACACATAGATATGCGCGCCTTCCTGCAGCCATTGCCAAAGTCCTTCCGCCTGTTCGCGGATTTTGTCCTGCACATAGATTTTTTCTTCCTGATCGCGGGACCAGGCGAAATCGTACCTGTGCAGGAAGCCGTCTTTGGCAAACTGCTGCCATTCGGTTTGATAGAGAAAATCACGGGCAAAATGCGGATTGCCGAAAATCAGCCAGTTTTTGCCTTCCGCATTTTCTGCGGCACGTTGTTGGACGAAAGCGCGGAACGGTGCGACGCCGGTGCCCGAGCCGATCATCACAATCGGCTTGCGGCTGTCTTCGGGCAGCCTGAAGCCGTCGTTGCGTTCCACAAACACGCGCACCGTGCCGTCCTCTTCCAGCCGGTCGGCAAGGAAACCCGATGCGCCGCCCGTTCTGGCGCGGCCTTCGTGTTCAAAACGAACCACGCCGACAGTTAAATGCACTTCATCGCCCACTTCCGCCTGTGCTGAAGAAATCGAATACAAACGGGGTGCAAGCGGACGCAGTAAACGGATGAATTGTTCTGCCGTCAGGCTTGCCGGGAAGCGGTGCAGCACATCGACAATAGGCGTGTTTTGCACGAAATCCTGCAAAACGGCGTTATCGGCAATGATTTTATCGAGTTCTTCATAATGGGCGAACGCGGCATAGCCTTTGACGAAAGCCGGAGTGTTTTGCGTGAGTTCGAAATGAGATGAAAGTGCGCGCGCAACCGGCATCATCTTTCCGCCCGCCTGTATTTCCGTTGCCGGATCGATGCCGAGCAGGTCTAGGATTTCCCTGACCAGTGCCGGATCGTTGTCAAACCAAACGCCGAGCGCGTCGCCCGGGAGGTAGTGCAAATCCGAACCGCTCAAATCGATTTCGATGTGGCGCACGTCTTTATCGGATTGGCGGGCGGTGATTTTCTGATTGGCCAGCAGGGCGGCGGGAAAGGGGGCTGCCTTGCAGTACCTGCCATCCGGTGCCGTCTGAAGGCCGGCGGGGGGCGTTGTCTGCGGCGCGGGCGTTGCCCGGTTTTTTGCGGCTTCTTCTTTTAAGAGTGCGGCGATATTATCTGTCCAGGCGTTTGCGGAGGCGGTAAAGTCCAAATCCGCATCAACGCGTTCGAGCAGCCGTTTTGCGCCCAATTCTTCAAAACGCCGGTCGAAATCTTTACCTGCCTGACAGAAATTCGGATAGGAACTGTCGCCCAAACCCAGTACGGCAAATTGGAGTTTGTCCAATTTCGGGGCTTTTTTGCCGTTCAGCAGTTTGTGCAGCACGACGGCTTCTTTCGGCGGTTCGCCTTCGCCTTGGGTGGAGGTAACCAGCAGCAGGCGGCGTTCGCCGGCGATGTTTTTCGCCTTATAGTCTTTCAGTTCGGCGCGACTGACTTGGATGCCGGCGGCTTCCAGGCTGTCCGCCGCTTTGTCGGCAACGGATTTCGCATTGCCGGTTTGCGAGGCGGAAAGGACGGTTACGGAAAAAGGTTCTGCCGCCGGCAATGCCGTCTGAAGCGCGGGCAGTCCTGCAGATGCCCCGTTTCCTGCTTTTGCCCAAGCGTAGCCGGACAGCCACGCCCATTGTGCCGCGTCCAGCCCCGACAGGAGCTGCGTGATTTCGGGCGGCAGAGGCGGTAATGGCGGATTTGTGTTCTGCATATCGTGTTCACTCATAAAATCATACCTGCCGCAACAGTGCCGTATGTCGCTTCGTCTATCAGGATAAACGAACCGGCGGCGGTGTTTTCCGCATAAGGCGTTGCCGTAACGGGTTTTTGAAGGTTGATGCGGACTTTGGCGATGTCGTTCATCTTCAAGGATTCCGCGCCGGCCTCTTGTTCCAGCGTGCGGACATCCAAAACGCTTTCAATTTCCCCGACTTTTGCCGGCACGGTTTGCGTGCCGTGCTTGAGCAGGTATTTGCGCGCGGTGTTGAGCGGACGTTCGTCAAACCAGCAAAGCGTGGCTTCCAGATGTTTTTGCGGGGCGAGCGGGGAATTTTTATCGACAAAAAGGTCGCCGCGCGAAACATCGATGTCGCGGTCCAGCCGGAGGGTTGCCGCCTCGCCGGCAAAAGCCTGCGCCACTTCCCCTTTCGGCGTGATGATTTCGGACACTTCGGCGGTCAGCCCGTTCGGTTCGATGCGGACGGTTTGCCCGACGGCGACCGAACCGCGTTCGATGCGCCCCTGATAGCCTCGGAAATCATCGGCCTTGTCGGCATCTTGGCGGACGACCAGTTGCACGGGGAAATAAAAATCGTCGGCGGTGCGGCTGACTTCGTCCGCCCCCGGCAGGGTTTCCAAAATGGACAATAAGGGTTCGCCTTTATACCAAGGCATATTGCCGCCGGGGTAAACAATGTTGTCGCCCAAGAGTGCGGACATCGGTACGAAATGCGCGTCTTTCAAACCGAGCTGTTCGGCAAGTCGGCGGTATGCCTCCACAATGGCGTTGAATTTGTCTTCGCTGTAATCCAGCAGGTCCATTTTGTTGACCGCCACCACAATATGCGGGCAGTTGAGTTGGCGGAGGATGGCGGAATGGCGTTTGGTCTGCGGCAGAAGCTGCAAGGGCTGCGCGCCGAAATCCAGTTGGGATGCGTCAACCAGCACGACTGCCGCCGAAGCGGTGCTTGCGCCCGTAACCATATTGCGCGTGTATTGTTCGTGCCCCGGCGTGTCGGCGATGATGAATTTCCGTTTCGCCGTGGAAAAATAGCGGTATGCCACATCGATCGTAATGCCCTGTTCGCGTTCGGCTTCCAGTCCGTCGGTCAGGATGGAGAAGTCTATGGCTTCTTTCAAACCTTTGCTTTTGCCGGATTCCAAGGTTTTGATTTGGTCGGACAGCAGGGCTTTGCTGTCGTAGAGCAGTCGTCCGATCAGGGTGCTTTTGCCGTCATCGACGCTGCCGGCGGTAATGAAGCGGAGCGGGGTTTGGTGTTGTGCCGTCATATTTTCTTCCTCATATCTGCTTAAAGGGTTTTTGAAATTTAGAAATAGCCTTCTTTTTTGCGTTTTTCCATTGCCGCCTCGCTTGCCTGATCGTCCAGCCGGGTCGCGCTGCGTTCGGAAATGTCGGCAACCGCTGTTTCTCTGATAATCTCCGTCGGCGTGGACGCGGTGCTTTCTACCGGGCAGGTGCAGCTGATGTCGCCGACGGTGCGGAAGCGGACATCAAGGATTTCGGAGGTTTCAGACGGCATTTTCGGGGTGAGCGGCGTTACAGGGACCAGCAGCCCCCTGCGTCTGACCACTTCGCGCCTGTGGCTGTAATAAATCGGCGGCAGCTCGAGGTTTTCGCGGGCGATGTATTGCCAGATGTCGAGTTCCGTCCAGTTGGAAATCGGGAAGACGCGCATATTTTCGCCTTTGTGCAGCCTGGTGTTGTACAGCGACCACAGCTCGGGGCGTTGCGCCTTCGGATCCCATTGTCCGAACTCGTCGCGGAACGAGAAAATCCGTTCTTTGGCGCGGGCTTTTTCTTCGTCGCGCCGCGCGCCGCCCATAAGCGCGTCGAAGCCGTTTGCCTCGATGGTTTCCAACAAGGTAACCGCCTGTGCCGCATTGCGCGAATCGGTTTCTTTGCGTAAGACCACCGTGCCTTTGGCAATGGAGTCTTCCACGCGCCCCACTATCAGGCGGGCATTGAGTTTTGCCGCCTGCGCGTCGCGGAAGGCAATCACTTCGGGGTAGTTGTGTCCCGTGTCGATATGCACCAGCGGGAAGGGCAGTTTCACCGGCCGGCTGCCCAGCCGGAAGGCTTTGCAGGCGAGGGCGAGCAGGACCACGGAATCTTTGCCGCCGGAAAAGAGCAGGGCGGGGTTTTCGCATTCTGCCGCCACTTCGCGGATGATGTGGATGGATTCGGATTCCAACCAGTCGAGTTGGGCGTTGTTCGGTTCGGTTTTCGTCATACCATATTCCTTATTTCTTCTGTCTGATATTTATGAATTATTTGTGCAGCCCGCATTCTTTGCTGTTTCTGCCTTCCCACCACCACCGCCCGGCGCGGATGTCTTCGCCCGCCTTGACGGGGCGGGTGCAGGGGTCGCAGCCTATGCTGGGAAATCCTTGCCGGTACAAATCGTTGTAAGGCACATTGTTGGCGAGGATGTATGCCCACACGTCGTGTTCCGACCAGTCGAAAATCGGGTTGTATTTGCCGATGCCCCGTCCGGCATCGTATTCGGCAAACGGCAGTTCCGTGCGTGTGGCGGATTGTTCGCGGCGTTGCCCGGTAAGCCAGGCGTCCGCGCCTGCAATGGCGCGGTTGAGCGGTTCGGTTTTTCGGATGCGGCAGCATTCGCGGCGCGCTTCAACGCTGTCGTAAAAGGCAAACCTGCCTTTGCTTTCCACATAACGGTCGGCATCTTCTCGAACCGGCCGGAAACGCTTTATCCGCAAATGGGGATATGCGCGTCCGAGCCTGTCCAGCAGGTTCAGGGTTTCCGTGTGGAGCAGCCCCGTATCCAAGGTAAAAATGCCGATATTGAGGTTTTCGCCGGCGATAAGGTCGGTAATCACCATATCTTCTGCCGCAAGGCTGCTGGCAAACCGTGCATCCCGGTGGCTGCCGACAATCCGGTGCAGGCGTTGTTTGAGGGTTTCCGTTTTTTCCGCAAGGGCGGTTTCGCCGCCGGATCCGATATGCGGTATCTGCCACAGGGCGGGTTTGAACAGTGTCGTTTCCATTTTTCCCGCCTTATGCCGCCCGTTGTCCGGCATTCAGTCCGCCCAATGCGGGATACGTCTGCCCGACCCGGTTTTCTCCTTCGCCGTTTTCACCGAACCAGGCGAGTTTTTCGTGCAGCCCCACCACTTCGCCTATGACAATCAATGCCGGATTCGGCGCGGTTTCGGCGAGTTCGGCAAGGTTGGCGAGCGTGCCGGTTGCGGTTTTTTGAGCCGGCAGCGTGCCTTGGCTGATAACGGCTGCCGGCGTGTCGGGCGAGCGTCCGTGCTGTTGCAGCCGTTCGGCAATCAGGGCGGCTTTGAGCGCACCCATATAAATCACCAAGGTCTGGCGGCTGCGGGCGAGGGTCTGCCATTCGATGTCGGGCGCATCCGCCTTGCGGTGGCCGGTTACGAAAACCGCACTTTGGGCATAATCGCGGTGCGTGAGCGGGATGCCGGCATAGGCGGTCGCGCCGACGGCGGCGGTAATGCCGGGGACGACCGAAAACGGAATCTGATGGCGTGCCAAGGTTTCCAATTCTTCGCCGCCGCGTCCGAACACGAAAGGGTCTCCGCCTTTCAAACGCACCACGCGCCTGCCTTCGCGGGCCAGCCTGACCATAAGCGCATTGGTGTCCTCTTGCGGGGTGCGCTCGCCCCGGGCGCGCTTGCCGACAAAAATCCGTTCCGCATCGCGGCGGACGAGGGACAGTATGCCGTCTGAAACCAGCGCGTCGTAAAGCACCACGTCTGCCTGCTGGATTTCCTGCAGCCCTTTGAGCGTCAGCAGCCCCGCATCGCCGGGACCCGCGCCGACCAGCGAGACGGAGCCGCCTTGATCATTTTGACGACTTTGTTCCAATTGGCCTGCCAATTCCCGTTCGGCAAGGGTGTTTTGCCGGTTTTTGACGAGGGCGGCGAAACGTCCGTTAAACTGCTTTTCCCAAAAGCGGCGGCGTTCGGTAACGGATTTCAGTTTGCCCTTGACGGCATCGCGCCACCTTCCTGAAATTTCCGCCATATCGCCCAAAGACGGCGGCAGCAGGGCTTCCAGCCTTTCACGCAGCAGTCGGGCGAGGACGGGCGCGCTGCCGGAGCTGGAAACGGCAATCTGAACCGGGTTGCGGTCGATAACCGACGGGAAGATGAAGCTGCAATGGTCGCGGTCGTCCACCACGTTGACCGGCTTTTGGCAGCTTTCGGCAAGATGGAAAACGCGCCGGTTGAGGGCTTGGTCGCTGCTTGCCGCAATGATGAGGAAAACCGTGCGGATGTGTTCGGCACGAAATTCTTCGGCAAGCCACAGGATTTTGTTTTCCGCCGCCAACGCGGAGAGTTCGGCATTCAGGTGTTTTGCGGCAACCCTGACCTCTGCGCCCGCCTTCAGCAGCAGGCTGATTTTGCGTGCGGCGACCGCGCCGCCGCCTACGACCAATACGGGGCGGCCGGCGAGGTTGGCGAAAATAGGGAAATAATTCACTGGCTGACTCCTTTGCTGTTTGCCCGCACCTTGTTTCCGATACGGTGCGTCGCGGCATTTTTGTCGGAATGCGGGTCATTTTAGACAAAAGGATTTTCCCCGGTTAAATAATAAAAAGGTATTTGTTAGAAGCTGAAAGCTATATGGGGGCGGCTGCGGATGCGGCGGTTTTCCGTTTTATAACGGTTTCGGAAGAAAAACGGCCTGAAGCCGTTTCGGGCATTCAGACCGTTTGCGTGGTGAGGGGATGCCGTCCGAAGGGCGAAAAGGGCTTCAGACGGCATTGATGTCGGGTTTCAGGACAGGAGCAGGATGGCGGCTGCGGCAAGCGAGGCAACCGATAATGCGGCGGCAAGCGCGGCTTTGCCTGCAAAGCGGATTGAGGTTTTGCCTTCGATGTATTTGAAGCCGGTTATCATCGGGAGGATGAGGTTTTTCTTTTTGAATACGCGGTATGCGGCGACGGCGGCGATGTGGATTGCAGAAAAAACGGCGAGCAGCTTGAAAAAGTTGAGGTGGATTTTCCGCATAAGGCTGCCCGTATGTTCGGAAACCAAATGGTTGAGGTAGCCGTTGGTGCTGAAGGTGTTTTCATCGGCGGCAAAAAGCCCGGTGCCGACTTGGAAGGACACGGCGGCCAAAAGCGCAACGACCATCAGTGCGCCCAAGGGGTTGTGTCCGGGCTGGATGTGTTCGGGAATACCGTTTTTCAGATAGCCGCGTATGCCTGCCCAGCCTTGGACGAAACGGGAAAAACGGGCGGTATCGCTGCCCCAAATGCCCCAGCAGAGGCGAAATACGAGCAGGAAAAGGACGAACAGCCCGACGCGCGTGTGCCATTGCAGCATATCGCCGCCGGCTTTCGCGCTATACCACATAAAGGGCAGGGACGCGGCAAGCAGCCAGTGGAAAAGGCGGGTGGGGAGGTCCCAGACTTTGGTTTTGTTTTTCATAATCGGTTTCCGGCGGTAGAATCGGTTTGTTTTCGAGCCTTATTTTAACCGATTGGAGGGGCAATGTTTCCCGTTTTTCATCTTTCAGGCGAGAGCCGCCGCCAGATGCTTCAGACGGCATTGCGTTTTCCCCATGTTTTCAAAGCCCGTGCGGAAGATTCGCACAAAGGGACTTTCGGCACGCTCGCCGTAGTCGGCGGATCGGCAGGGATGAGCGGCGCGCCCGTATTGGCGGCATCGGCGGCAATGTATCTCGGCTGCGGCAAAGTGTGGGCGGGTTTCAATCAGGATACGCTACCTTTTGCCGTTATTGCCGGTTTTCCCGAGATTATGCTGGATACGGCGGACAGTTTGGCCAAACGTCAAGATATAAACGCCTGGGTTGTCGGTTGTGGATTGGGTACAGGTAGGGCGGCGGTCGGAACGCTTGCCGGAATTTTGACGGAACACACGGACAAGCCCGTCGTTTTGGATGCGGATGCGCTGAACATATTATCAACCGATGCCGAAACCCGAAATCTGGCGCGCGGGTGTAAAAACCTGATTTTAACGCCACACCCCGCCGAAGCCGCGCGCCTGCTTGGAACGACGGTTGCGCAGGTTCAGGCGGATCGGACGGCGGCAGTGAGGAAGATAGGGGCAATTTTCGGCGCAACCGTGGTTTTAAAGGGGCACAAAACATTGGTTGCCTCACCCGATACGGAAATCTATGTCAACGAAAGCGGCAACGCGGGATTGGCAACGGCGGGCAGTGGCGACGTATTGGGCGGCATCATCGGCAGTCTGCTCGCACAGGGCGTGCCGGTTTTTGAAGCCGCCTGCGCGGGCGCGTGGCTGCACGGCGCGGCGGCGGATGTCATAAAAGAATCGGCAGGCATTGCGGCAGGGCTGTTGGCAGGGGAAATCGCTCCGGCGGCAAGGTGGCTGCGCAACCGGATAACTAAAAGTATGTAAGAAGATATA
>PVMJ01000226.1_pt1 | contig 72154 bp, 58 predicted proteins | sample 1853361 | NCBI WGS metagenome assembly PVMJ01 (sample SAMN08533506, study PRJNA380276) | Synthetic metagenome, whole genome shotgun sequencing project. | isolation source: mock microbial community containing genomic DNA from 20 ATCC strains | collected 2017 | reverse complement strand
CCGCAGACAGTACAAATAGTACGGAACCGATTCACTTGGTGCTTCAGCACCTTAGAGAATCGTTCTCTTTGAGCTAAGGCGAGACAACGCTGTACTGGTTTTTGTTAATCCGCTATATTCCGCCATCTCTAAGATTTACAGCGATACACGGGTGATTTAAGGAATGCCCGAACCGTCATTCCCGCAACTTTTCGTCATTCCCACGAAAGTGGGAATCTAGAAATAAAAAGCAGCAGGAATTTATCGGAAATAACTGAAACCGAACAGACTAGATTCCCACCTGCGTGGGAATGACAATTCGAGACCTTTGCAATAACATAGGTTACTAAAATTTTATGCTCAATCTCATTTTCAAAATGCAAAACTTTTCTGATTTTTCCTACTTTTTGCTCAATATTAGGAAGGTTTTAGGCAATTGAAAATTTTTTGGCGCATTTTTATGCGTCAAATTTCGTTAACAGACTATTTTTTCATTTGTTTCAATTCATAAGTTTCCCGAAATTCCAACATAACCGAAACCTGACAATAACCGTAGCAACTGAACCGTCATTCCCGCGCAGGCGGGAATCTAGACCTTAGAACAACAGCAATATTCAAAGATTATCTGAAAGTCCGAGATTCTAGATTCCCGCTTTCGCGGGAATGACGAAAAGCAAGCCGTAGGTCGGATACTTGTATCCGACAAAAGCCTGCCATCTCAAATAGCCGTCGGATTCGAGAATCCGACCTGCCAAACCGGGCGCGGACGCTCCGGCCGGCAGTTAGTACGCAAATCGAACAGAACATCACAAAAAAGCCCGATTCGGATTTTCCAATCGGGCTTTTTTGCGCCCGTTTTGTCATCCCGTGAAATATCCGCATGACAAAAATATAGTGAATTAACAAAAATCAGGACAAGGCGACGAAGCCGCAGACAGTACAGATAGTACGGTAAGGCGAGGCAACGCTGTACTGGTTTAAATTTAATTCACTATAATGCAAAATCATGACAAAACCGGCGCGAGGTTACACAAACGGATGAAATCAACCGATATTCAAACACAGTCATTTTTAGCGCATTTTCAGCGTATCGTTAATGCGGAAAATTTCGTGAACAGGTTTTTTGCACAGGCCTCCGCCTCGTTTCGCGGGATGGGAAACCGTATTAGAAAACGGACGCACGCAACATAAACCCCGAAAGTGATGATAAGATGATGATTTAACGTACTGCTTTAATTATTTAAGGAATTATCGTGTTTCCCGACAAATACAAGTTGAGTTTGAAAGAAAATATTTTTTTGGCAAAGAAAGTATTGGTTGCCCAAATTCACAACCTCAGTCGTTTTGAGAATTGTCAGACGACCTTGTTGCAGACCGAACAAATTATCCATGGCAAAAATGTAGCCTCCGCGTCACTGGAAGACATCCAAACCATCTTGAACCTGAAACGTGCCTATCAATATGTGATTTCGCATATTTCAAACGGCGAACCGGTCGATATTTCACTCCTTAAAAAAATCAACAACATTGTTGCCAAGGACGATTCTTTGGCACCCGGTGATTTCCGTACCGGTTCGGTCGGCGTAACGCTATTGGACGGTTCCCGTCATGCCCCGAATCCAGTGAAGGAAATTGAAGTGGCCCGCGTGTTACAAAATATCGGACTGCAAAGCGGTTCGACGACGGAGGCAGCCGTCCGTTTTATGCTTTATTGTATGCGGCAGCAGGTTTTTTGGGACGGCAACAAACGAACGGCAACCTTATTTGCCAACGGTCTGATGATGGCGGGGGGCTGCGGCATCTTGGAAATCTCCGAAATGCAGATGCCGCAATTCAATGAAAAACTGTCCGCATTCTATCGCTCCGGCGACGATACCGATATTTCCAAGTTTGTGTATCAAAATTGTATATCGGGCATAGACTGAGACCTTTGCAAAATTCCCCAAAACCCCTTAAATTCCCACCAAGACATTTAGGGGATTTTCCATGAGCACCTTCTTCCAGCAAACCGCCCAAGCCATGATTGCCAGACACATCGACCGTTTCCCGCTATTGAAGTTGGACCAGGTGATTGATTGGCAGCCGATCGAGCAGTACCTGAACCGTCAAAAAACCCGTTACCTTAGAGACCACCGCGGCCGTCCCGCCTATCCCCTGCTGTCCATGTTCAAAGCCGTCCTGCTCGGACAATGGCACAGCCTCTCCGATCCCGAACTCGAACACAGCCTCATCACCCGCATCGATTTCAACCTGTTTTGCCGTTTTGACGAACTGAGCATCCCCGATTACAGCACCTTATGCCGCTACCGCAACCGGCTGGCGCAAGACGACACCCTGTCCGAACTGTTGGAACTGATTAACCGCCAACTGACCGAAAAAGGCTTAAAAGTAGAGAAAGCATCCGCCGCCGTCGTTGACGCCACCATTATTCAGACCGTCGGCAGCAAACAGCGCCAGGCTATAGAAGTCGATGAGGAAGGACAAATCAACGGCCAAACCACACCGAGTAAGGACAGCGATGCCCGTTGGATAAAGAAAAACGGCCTCTACAAACTCGGTTACAAACAACATACCCGTACCGATGCGGAAGGCTATATCGAGAAACTGCACATTACCCCCGCCAATGCCCATGAGTGCAAACACCTGTCGCCGTTGTTGGAAGGGTTACCCGAAGGTACGACCATCTATGCCGACAAAGGCTACGACAGTGCGGAAAACCGGCAACATCTGGAAGAACATCAGTTGCAGGACGGCATTATGCGCAAAGCCTGCCGCAACCGTCCGCTGACGGAAACGCAAACCAAACGCAACCGGTATTTGTCGAAGACCCGTTATAGTGGATTAAATTTAAATCAGGACAAGGCGACGAAGCCGCAGACAGTACAAATAGTACGGCAAGGCGAGGCAACGCCGTACTGGTTTAAATTTAATCCACTATATGTGGTCGAACAGAGCTTCGGTACGCTGCACCGTAAATTCCGCTACGCTCGGGCAGCCTATTTCGGACTGATTAAAGTGAGTGCGCAAAGCCATCTGAAGGCGATGTGTTTGAACCTTTTGAAAGCGGCCAACAGGCTAAGTGCGCCCGCTGCCGCCTAAAAAGCAGCCCGGATGCCTGATTATCGGGTGTCCGTGGAGGATTAAGGGGGTATTTGGGTAGAATTAGGAGGTATTTGGGGCGAAAATAGACGAAAACCTGTGTTTGGGTTTCGGCTGTCGGGAGGGAAAGGAATTTTGCAAAGGTCTCAGACTATTTCGGCACGGACGAAGATATAGATTTCCCCGACCCACCAAACATGGGCTAAAAATCAATTTGACGGTTATCAGACAATGGAGCAGGCACAAGGCGGCGGCAGAAAAAGGGTTTGACAGCGCACGGTGGCATCGTCAGACCCCTTTCGGCATATCCGGCGGTTACCAGCGGTAGCCTAATTTGATGCCCGCGCTGTGTTGCGCTTCCAGTTGCGGGCCTTTGGCGGCGGCAGCGTGGAGGGACAGCGTGAAACCTTTGATTTCGGCGTTTACGCCCCATTCCGCACTGCGGGTTTTGCCGAAATCCTGAGCCAATACGGCGGTATTGACGCGTGTTCGGACTTTGCCCGAAGCGGCATCGGTATAGGACAGGCTCAAATAAGGCGTGATGGAAATGTGTTGCGCCGGTTTGAATGAATAATCTGCCTTAATGCCCGCGCGGTAGCGGTTGAATGCAAGGCCGGGGGTGGCGATATTGACGTTTTCGTAGCGGTAATCCGCTTTTTGGACGAAATAGCGCGTTGCGCCGATGTGCGGTTCGATGCCGAATCCGCCGAAACCGGCGCGGTATCGTGCCTGAATGCCGTAATGCAGCACGCGGCGGCGGATTTTGCCTCCGATGCCGTCTGAAAGGCTGCCGCTGCTAAAACCCGCGCCCGCGCTGATGCCGATGTAGAACCTGTCGATGCCGTATTGCCCGAAAACGGCGCCGTGGGCAAGCCGTGCCGAGTTGCCGATGCCGTCGTCGAAGGTGTTTTCGGTCCGGTTGTGCGAAAACAGGATGCCGACGCGCCCGCTGCCGAGGTTTTTCTGCATACCGATTTGGCGCAGGTCGGTTTGTTGGCGGTAGGCGCGGAAATCTTGCGAACGGTAGTGTTTGGTGTCCCGGATGCCGCTTGTCCAAACGGCGTTGCGGCGGTCTTCGGCAAATACGCGGTCTAATTCGTCCTGTACGGCGAAAACGCTGTTGAGCGTGGCGGAAAATTCACTCAAACCGCTATTGGCATAACGGCTGATCAGGTCGCGCTGCGGTTGGGGCTGCGGTTGGGGTTGCAGTTGCGGCAAATCCCGGCGGGCGCGGCGGGCGCGGGGGAAGGCGGTGGTAGCCGGCCGGGTTTCCGCTTCGCGCTGTTTCGCCAAGGCGGTGTCTTTATCCGCCTGCACCCGTTTTTTCTCTTCCTCCGCCTGCATAATGCCGACATTTTCCCCGCCTGCCTGCCGGGCCGGTTCGGCAACGCTTTCTGTCTTTTCGACGGCATCGCGCCCGGCCGCAATCAGCGCGTCAAGGCTTTGCGCGTTGTCTTTTTCCGCCTGTTTTTTGGCTTCTGCCTTGCCGAGTTTGTCGGAAAGCTCTTGTTCTTTGACCGGATTATGCAGGCGGAACTCGCCGTCTTTGCGGATGAGTTGGTAACGCCACGCGCCGGCATCGACGTGTTCGTTTTGCAGGGTGAAATTAAGGTTTTCGGACAGCGGTTTGTTGTCTTTTCCTTCCACTACCGTCAATTGTTCGAGGCTTGCAGGTTCGTTGCCGGTATTGTTGACCGCCAAGGTGTAAGTGCCTTCGGAACTTTCCGCCAGCTTCAATTTGTCGCTGCGGTAGCCGAAGAGTTCCGACATAAAGCGGAATGTTCCCTGACCGTTCAATTTGCCGTTTACCGTCAGCGTGTTGAAACGGGATTCTACCGAAGTTGGCGGTGTAACGGATAATAGGGAACGGCGCGAACGGCGCGAACGGCGGCGCGGCGCATCTGTCGCACTGCCGGTTTGCGCCCCTGCCGCATCGTGGCGATAGGCGGAATTGAGTGTAATGGTGGCGTTGTCAAGGTTTAAATTGCCTAATTCCGTGCCTGACGGCAGCGTCCATTCGCTGTCTTTTAAGTGTAATGCCGTATCCTTGCCGCCGCTGATTTGTCCGGTAAAGCGGCTGCTTTCAAAATGGAATACTGCCTTATCGGCTAGGGAGACATTACCGTTGAGTGCGGAATGGCTTACGTTTGCCTTAGCGTTGCCGGAAAGCGTCAGACTGCCGTTTTGTACGGCGTGGTCGCTTAGATTAAATGAAGCATTGCCCGAAGCCGATGTGTTGCCGTTTAATGTGGCTTGATTAAATGTTGCTTGGGCATTGCCCACGAGGCTAAGGTTGCCGTTTTGGGTGGCGTTGTGGCTGACTGTATAACGTGTATCGCCATTTGCACTAAGATTGCCGTTGAGTGTGGCAAGCCCTGTGAGATTTAAATGAGCGTGATCGGCAAGATCGACATTGCCGCTGATGTCGGTCTTAGTCAATGAAGCAATCACTTTATCGTCGGTAATGGTTTTTTCGACACAATTTGTCAGACCCGTCCAGTCCGAACGTGTACAGATTGTGTGGCTTTGATGCGGTGCGACACCAAAAACTGCTTGGGCGTGATTGCTCAAATGCCAATCGCCTTTCACTTTGGCAACATTGCGGGAAACCACCGCCTGTCCGCCTTTAATTTGGAAGTTTTCCGCTTTAAATGTGCGGTTGATCCAGTCGTTGTCCCACACGATTTCCCCGCGAGGAATGCCCTCTTTTTGCGACCAATGGTCGTTTAAATGATTGTAGGCGTGCGGTGTTGGTCTGCCGCTGAAAAACAGTTTGCCGTTTGTTTGCGTGATGTTGCCGTTTAAATTTGTTCCGCCGGAAAGCAGCAGGGTGCGGTCTTCTGCGGCGGGCTGGTAAACAAGGTTGAGCCGCCCGTTCGTTTTGGTCGTATCTTTCTCGCCAAACCAACCGTTGTAGGCAATTTCTTTTTTGCTATCCAAGCTGTTGTTATTGCCGGTTGTAGCAATATCTTTATTGCCTGTAATGGTAACGGTGGATTCTTTGTCTTGATTGTGGTTGACAATCATCGCCCCTTCATCGGTATTTTGAATACGGTGGAACGAAAGCGAATGCCCGTTTAAATCCAAACGTCCGCCGCGAAAGCCGAAATAGAGTTTGTCGGGGTTGAACTGATTATCGGCATTCAGTTGCACCGTACCCCTGCCGCTGACCAAGCCGATTTCACTAAAGGCTTGTTTTTTGCCTTTATCGTCTGCCTGCTGATCCAAAATGACTGTACCGTCGCCCACGCTGATCGAGCCTTGGTTTTCCCCTTTGGCTTGAACGTGCAGCGTGCCTTTGCCGATTTTGGACAGGCGGTCGTTTGCCACGCCGTTTACTTTCCAAGTAACGGTACTGTCTTCACTGATATGAACGCCCGCGCCTTGCCAAGTTTCGTTATTTTCAGGCGAGACCGTAAAATCTCCTTGGAAATATAATCCTCCAGCACCTTGATTGATGTTGCTGGTAAGTATCAATTCGCCTTTTCCTTCGTCAATAAAGGAAATATTTTCTCCATTATTCAGTCTGGGTCGATAACTGTTGACACCACCTGCAGCATGATAAACAGGTTCTCTTGCTGTCTCGGATAAAGAAACATTAAACAATTGAACGGTTCGTGTTTTTAATCTATTAGGCAGAGAATTGTGTTCATGTTTGGCATTGATTTTTCCTGTGCCATTATTATCGTCGTTAAAAGAGTATTTCCCATTTTGACGTGGTTCGTAGAATACTGAATGGGTATCTCCAGCAAAGATTTCATCATAGAACCAATCTTTACGAACCAGCTGGAAGCCATTGCTTTTTCCTATATAGGGGTTGCCCGTTTGCAATACCCCATTAATTAACCACTTTTGCTTTTGGGCATCATAGATAAACATTGGTGAGCCACTGTCGCCAAATGAGCCTCCTGTTGGTAAAAAACCATATGGGCTATGTTTAATTTTTTCACTACCTAAGTTGACTGTGCCACCACCTGATCCATTTTGTGCAAAGGTATTGCCACCAACGAGCCAAGAATACGCACTTGCAATATGATATGAACTTTCGCGGTTATTGGGCTCATCTTCATCAGATCGCCAATATTGCCTGCCTGCCCCAATACGAACACGGTCAGGGTAATTATTTTGATCGATATATTTCCGCCCATCCATATAACTGGTCATTTCAACAGGTTCTGCATCTGTGACAAATTTATGCAAACGCGGCATATGATAATCGCCGCCATAAGGATGGCCTTTAGTCCCTGCTTTATAATTATTCCGTTTCACAATTTTATAAGTAAAACGATGTTGATCGGGATTTCTTCCTTCCGCACCAAAATCAACGTTGTTATAGCCGCCGTTATGTGCCACGCTCACAATATATTGATCGCCCACCAATGCCGCCACGCCGTTACGCGACACCACAGAAAAATCAATCATCGGGGCTTTTGTCATTGATTTGCCGACCAACTCCCCTTTTTTGTTGTAAACCTCAATATCTTTCGCCCCGACTGCAAACTTGCCTTTATTTTCGGCAAAGTCGCGATAGTATTGGTAGTTGATGCCGAAATAAGTGTGTCCCGCCCAGGCTTGGGGAAGAATGCCGAACGACAGGCATATGGCTAAGTAAGCAGGCGAGAAGCGGATGCGGCCGGTTTTCGGGGCTTTGCGGTGTGTTTCGGTTGTCCGTTTGTCGGTTGTTTTCATTATTTTTCCTTATCTGACGGGATTCGGGTTTGTTTGGGAGGGCGCGGCTTCCGCTTCCGGGCGGCGCGCGGGATGTGCCTATATGTGCGGTTCGGCGTTCGGGCGGATATGAAGCACGCCCTAGGATTTGTCATTAATTTTTGCCTTGGTCTCGGCTTCTTCCAATCACGAAAGCACCCGCCAAGGCAAACACTGTGCCGCCGGCAAGGGAGGCGGCGGTTGCGGGGTAGCCGCTCCATACGAGGAAGACGGCAAAAAGCAGTATCAGGATGGCGCTGATGAAGCCGTACAGTTGCCCGCGCCTGTTGAAGGTTTGGTCTTGCCGTATGGTTTCGTGCCGGACGGCTTGTTCTTTTTCCGCCATTGCCATAATGCGGTCTGCCCCGTTGCTGATAATGTCGTTGTATTGCGCCAAGTCGGACGGCGGCGGCAACGGTCCCGAATGGAAACACCGGGCTATCATTATTTGCACGTACTCGTCGGACAGGATTTGCTCGACAAGCTCCGGGGATTTGACGACGGTTTCGACAGCCTGCCGCGCCTTGTCCTGTGCGTTTTCGGTCATTTTCGCGCTTTCTCTATGGCGCGTTGAAAATCGCCGCCGATGTTTTTGAGATCGTCGGCGGGATTGGGGCGGATGGCGGTTTTTGCGGGATGGAACAGACCCAGCAGCGAGCCTATACCGAGCAGGAGGGCGTATGTGTTTCGTTTTTTCATATGGTTATATATTAGGTCAGGCGGACGGATTTATCAAGCATTTTTGCGGTTTTATACCGTCTGAAAGCCAAACCGTCGGACTTCAGACGGCATTTGCTATAATCGCGGCTGTTTTGAATTTTCGGGGGTTTTATGTCGGATAACGTTCCAACGATTGCGGCAGTCGCTACCGCACCAGGGCGCGGCGGCGTGGGCGTGATACGCATATCGGGGAAAAACCTGCTGCCGATGGCGCAGGCTTTGTGCGGGAAAACGCCCAAGCCGCGTACCGCAACCTATGCTGATTTTACGGACACGGACGGACAGGCAATCGACAGCGGGCTTTTGCTGTTTTTTGCCGCACCGGCAAGTTTTACGGGTGAAGATGTCATCGAGCTTCAGGGACACGGCGGGCCGGTGGTGATGGATATGCTGCTGAACCGCTGTTTGGAATTGGGCGCGCGCCTTGCCGAACCGGGCGAGTTTACGAAGCGTGCGTTTTTGAACGACAAACTGGACTTGGCACAGGCGGAAGGCGTGGCGGATTTGATTGACGCATCCAGCCGTTCGGCGGCGCGTCTGGCTTTGCGCTCGCTCAAGGGCGATTTTTCGCGGCGGATACACGGTCTGGTCGAAGACTTGATTACCTTGCGGATGCTGGTCGAAGCGACGTTAGATTTTCCCGAGGAAGACATTGATTTTCTCGAAGCGGCAGACGCACGCGGCAAACTGGACGGCTTGCGCCGCGCCGTGGATGATGTGCTTGCCAACGCGCAGCAGGGCGCGATTTTGCGCGAAGGTCTGAATGTCGTATTGGTCGGCGCGCCGAATGTGGGCAAGTCCAGCCTGCTGAACGCGTTGGCGGGCGACGAAGTGGCGATTGTTACCGATATTGCCGGAACGACGCGCGACGCGGTCAGGGAACGTATCCTGATTGACGGCGTGCCGGTGCATATTGTCGATACGGCAGGTTTGCGCGAGACGGACGACGTGGTCGAGCGTATCGGCATCGAACGCAGCCGCAAAGCCGTATCCGAAGCCGATGTCGCGCTGGTGTTGGTCGATCCGCGCGAGGGTTTGAATGAAAAGACACGGGCGATTTTGGACGCGTTGCCGCCGGAGTTGAAACGCATCGAAATCCACAGCAAATCCGATTTGCACGCACACGCGGCAGGCGGGTTCGGTACGGGCGCGGAAACCGTCATCGCGTTGTCGGCGAAAACCGGCGACGGCTTGGACGCGCTGAAACGGACGTTGTTGCGCGAGGCCGGTTGGCAGGGCGAAAGCGAAGGGTTGTTTTTGGCGCGGACGCGGCACGTCAACGCACTCAAAGCAGCGCAGGAAGAATTGTCGCTGGCGGCATTGTGCGGCAACCATCAAATCGAGCTGTTTGCCGAACACTTGCGCTTGGCGCAGGTCGCATGCGGCGAAATCACGGGCGAGTTTACGGCGGACGACCTGCTCGGCGTGATTTTTTCGAGGTTTTGTATCGGAAAATAAACGGATCGAAAGCATCGTGGTGGTGTCCGGCTGAACATTCCGTTATCCCATAAAAACGGGAATCCGATCCGTTTGGTTTTATAGTGGATTAACAAAAATCAGGACAAGGCGACGAAGCCGCAGACAGTACAAATAGTACGGAACCGATTCACTTGGTGCTTGAGCACCTTAGAGAATCGTTCTCTTTGAGCTAAGGCGAGGCAACGCCGTACTGGTTTTTGTTAATCCACTATAGTTTTTTTGAATTTCGGGCAACGCTTGAATCTTCATTCCGCGCAGGCGGAAATTATCGGTGCGGTACGGCAACTTTTTTCGATATGAAAAGACCGTCATTCCTGTAAAAACAAAAAATCAAAAACAGAAAATTGAAATTCGTCATTCCCGCGCAGGCGGGAATCCAGGACGTAAAATCTATAGTGGATTAACAAAAACCAGTACAGCGTTGCCTTGACTTAGCTCGAAGAGAACGATTCTCTAAGGTGCTGAAGCACCGAGTGAGTCGGTTCCGTACTATCCGTACTGTCTGCGGCTTCGTCGCCTTGTCCTGATTTTTGTTAATCCACTATAAAGAAACCGTTTTTCTCGATAAGTTTCCGTGCCGACAGACCTGGATTCCCACTTTCGTGGGAATGACGGTGGAAAAGTTGCCGTGATTTCGGATAAATTTTCGTAACGCATAATTTCCGTTTTACCCGATAAATGCCCGCAATCTCAAATCCCGTCATTCCCCAAAAACAAAAAATCAAAAACAGAAATATCGTCATTCCCGCGCAGGCGGGAATCTAGACCTTAGAACAACAGCAATATTCAAAGATTATCTGAAAGTCCGGGATTCTAGATTCCCACTTTCGTGGGAATGACGAATTTTAGGTTTCTGTTTTTGGTTTTCTGTCCTTGCGGGAATGATGAAATTTTAAGTTTTAGGAATTTATCGGAAAAAACAGAAACCGCTCCGCCGTCATTCCCGCACAGGCTTCGTCATTCCCGCGCAGGCTTCGTCATTCCCGCATTTGTTAATCCACTATATTCCCGCCGTTTTTTTACATTTCCGACAAAACCTGTCAACAAAAAACAACACTTCGCAAATAAAAACGATAATCAGCTTTGCAAAAATCTGTTAATATAAATAAAAATAATTATTAATTATTTTTCTTATCCTGCCAAATCTTAACGGTTTGGATTTACTTCCCTTCATACTCAAGAGGACGATTGAATGAATACCCCATTGTTCCGTCTCAGCCTGCTCTCGCTTACCCTGGCGGCAGGTTTTGCCCATGCGGCAGAAAATAATGCCAAGGTCGTACTGGATACCGTTACCGTAAAAGGCGACCGCCAAGGCAGCAAAATCCGTACCAACATCGTTACGCTGCAACAAAAAGACGAAAGCACCGCAACCGATATGCGCGAACTCTTAAAAGAAGAGCCCTCCATCGATTTCGGCGGCGGCAACGGCACGTCCCAATTCCTGACGCTGCGCGGCATGGGTCAAAACTCTGTCGACATCAAGGTGGACAACGCCTATTCCGACAGCCAAATCCTTTACCACCAAGGCAGATTTATTGTCGATCCCGCTTTGGTTAAAGTCGTTTCCGTACAAAAAGGCGCGGGTTCCGCCTCTGCCGGTATCGGCGCGACCAACGGCGCGATCATCACCAAAACCGTCGATGCCCAAGACCTGCTCAAAGGCTTGGATAAAAACTGGGGCGTGCGCCTCAACAGCGGCTTTGCCAGCAACGAAGGCGTAAGCTACGGCGCAAGCGTATTCGGGAAAGAGGGCAACTTCGACGGCTTGTTCTCTTACAACCGCAACAATGAAAAAGATTACGAAGCAGGTAAAGGCTTCCGTAATAATTTCAACGGCGGCAAAACCGTACCGTACAGCGCGCTGGACAAACGCAGCTACCTCGCCAAAATCGGAACAAGCTTCGGCGACGGCGACCACCGCATCGTATTGAGCCATATGAAAGACCAGCACCGGGGCATCCGTACCGTCCGTGAAGAATTTACCGTCGGCGGCGATAAAGAGCGAATAAGTATGGAACGCCAAGCCCCTGCTTACCGCGAAACCACACAATCCAACACCAATTTGGCGTACACGGGTAAAAACCTGGGCTTTGTCGAAAAACTGGATGCCAACGCCTATGTGTTGGAAAAAGAACGCTATTCCGCCGATGACAGCGGCACCGGTTACGCAGGCAATGTAAAAGGCCCCAACCATACCCAAATCACCACTCGGGGTATGAACTTCAACTTCGACAGCCGCCTTGCCGAACAAACCCTGCTGAAATACGGTATCAACTACCGCCATCAGGAAATCAAACCGCAAGCGTTTTTGAATTCACAATTTAAAATTGAAGATAAAGAAAAAGCAACTGATGAAGAGAAAAATAAGAACCGTGAAAATGAAAAAATTGCCAAAGCCTACCGTCTGACCAACCCGACCAAAACCGATACCGGCGCGTATATCGAAGCCATTCACGAGATTGACGGCTTTACCCTGACCGGCGGGCTGCGTTACGACCGCTTCAAGGTGAAAACCCACGACGGCAAAACCGTTTCAAGCAACAACCTTAACCCGAGTTTCGGCGTGATTTGGCAGCCGCACGAACACTGGAGCTTCAGCGCGAGCCACAACTACGCCAGCCGCAGCCCGCGCCTGTATGACGCGCTGCAAACCCACGGCAAACGCGGCATCATCTCGATTGCCGACGGCACGAAAGCCGAACGCGCGCGCAATACCGAAATCGGCTTCAACTACAACGACGGCACGTTTGCCGCAAACGGCAGCTACTTCTGGCAGACCATCAAAGACGCGCTTGCCAATCCGCAAAACCGCCACGACTCTGTCGCCGTCCGTGAAGCCGTCAATGCCGGTTACATCAAAAACCACGGTTACGAATTGGGCGCGTCCTACCGCACCGGCGGCCTGACTGCCAAAGTCGGCGTAAGCCACAGCAAACCGCGCTTTTACGATACGCACAAAGACAAGCTGTTGAGCGCGAATCCTGAATTTGGCGCACAAGTCGGCCGCACTTGGACGGCTTCCCTTGCCTACCGCTTCCAAAACCCGAATCTGGAAATCGGCTGGCGCGGCCGTTATGTTCAAAAAGCCGTGGGTTCGATATTGGTGGCAGGTCAAAAAGACCGCAACGGCAAATTGGAAAACGTTGTACGCAAAGGTTTCGGTGTGAACGATGTCTTCGCCAACTGGAAACCGCTGGGCAAAGACACGCTCAATGTTAATCTTTCGGTTAACAACGTGTTCAACACGTTCTACTATCCGCACAGCCAACGATGGACCAATACCCTGCCGGGCGTGGGACGTGATGTACGCTTGGGCGTGAACTACAAGTTCTAAAACGCACATCCCGAAAAAATGCCGTCTGAAAGCCTTTCAGACGGCATCTGTTCTGATAATTTGATATATAGTGGATTAACAAAAACCAGTACGGCGTTGCCTCGCCTTAGCTCAAAGAGAACGATTCTCTAAGGTGCTGAAGCACCAAGTGAATCGGTTCCGTACTATTTGTACTGTCTGCGGCTTCGTCGCCTTGTCCTGATTTTTGTTAATCCACTATAGATTATCATTTATCCTTTCTAAAGCCGTTCCGGTTTGTCCGACCGGCGGCTTTGCCCCAATATCCCCATTTTGGAGACACCTATGTTACGTTTGACTGCTTTAGCCGTATGCACCGCCCTCGCTTTGGGCGCGTGTTCGCCGCAAAATTCCGACTCTGCCCCACAAGCCAAAGAACAGGCGGTTTCCGCCGCACAAACCGAAGGCGCGTCCGTTACCGTCAAAACCGCGCGCGGCGACGTTCAAATACCGCAAAACCCCGAACGCATCGCCGTTTACGATTTGGGTATGCTCGACACCTTGAGCAAACTGGGCGTGAAAACCGGTTTGTCCGTCGATAAAAACCGCCTGCCGTATTTAGAGGAATATTTCAAAACGACAAAACCTGCCGGCACTTTGTTCGAGCCGGATTACGAAACGCTCAACGCTTACAAACCGCAGCTCATCATCATCGGCAGCCGCGCCGCCAAGGCGTTTGACAAATTGAACGAAATCGCGCCGACCATCGAAATGACCGCCGATACCGCCAACCTCAAAGAAAGTGCCAAAGAGCGCATCGACGCGCTGGCGCAAATCTTCGGCAAACAGGCGGAAGCCGACAAGCTGAAGGCGGAAATCGACGCGTCTTTTGAAGCCGCGAAAACTGCCGCACAAGGTAAGGGCAAAGGTTTGGTGATTTTGGTCAACGGCGGCAAGATGTCGGCTTTCGGCCCGTCTTCACGCTTGGGCGGCTGGCTGCACAAAGACATCGGCGTTCCCGCTGTCGATGAATCAATTAAAGAAGGCAGCCACGGTCAGCCTATCAGCTTTGAATACCTGAAAGAGAAAAATCCCGACTGGCTGTTTGTCCTTGACCGAAGCGCGGCCATCGGCGAAGAGGGTCAGGCGGCGAAAGACGTGTTGGATAATCCGCTGGTTGCCGAAACAACCGCTTGGAAAAAAGGACAGGTCGTGTACCTCGTTCCTGAAACTTATTTGGCAGCCGGTGGCGCGCAAGAGCTGCTGAATGCAAGCAAACAGGTTGCCGACGCTTTTAACGCGGCAAAATAATGAAACGGCGGCATTCGATGCCGTCTGAAACACGGATGCAAACCGCCTCCTGTGTTTCAGACGGCATTGCCCGATACGGAGGCTTCAAACAAGGCTTTCCGCTCCGACGGTTCGGACTGCCTTGTTTGAATCTTCTACGCCTTAACGCTTTTCCCTTCTGTTTATGACTGCCAAACCTTTTTCCCTCAACCTGACCAACCTGCTGCTGCTGGCGGTGTTGTTTGCCGTCAGCCTGTCGGTGGGCGTTGCCGATTTCCGCTGGTCTGATGTGTTTTCACTGTCCGACAGCCAGCAGGTCATGTTCATCAGCCGCCTGCCGCGCACGTTTGCGATTGTGCTGACGGGCGCGTCGATGGCGGTGGCCGGCATGATTATGCAGATTTTGATGCGCAACCGTTTTGTCGAACCGTCGATGGTGGGCGCAAGCCAAAGCGCGGCTTTAGGTTTGCTGCTGATGACCCTGCTGCTGCCGGCCGCGCCGCTGCCGGCGAAAATGTCGGTTGCCGCCGTTGCCGCGCTGATCGGGATGTTGGTCTTTATGCTGCTGATCCGCCGCCTGCCGCCGACCGCGCAACTGATGGTGCCTTTGGTCGGGATTATTTTCGGCGGTGTGATTGAGGCGGTAGCCACCTTTATCGCGTATGAAAACGAAATGCTGCAAATGCTCGGCGTGTGGCAGCAGGGCGATTTTTCGAGCGTGCTGCTGGGGCGGTACGAGCTGCTTTGGATTACGGGCGGTTTGGCGGTGTTTGCCTATCTGATTGCCGACCGGCTGACGATTTTGGGGCTGGGCGAAACGGTAAGCGTGAATTTGGGTTTGAACCGGACGGCGGTGTTGTGGTCGGGTTTGATTATTGTGGCTTTGATTACGTCGCTGGTTATCGTTACGGTCGGCAATATTCCGTTTATCGGGCTGGTCGTGCCGAACATCATCAGCCGCCTGATGGGCGACAGGTTGCGCCAAAGCCTGCCTGCGGTGGCCTTGCTGGGCGCATCTTTGGTGTTGCTGTGCGACATTATCGGACGCGTGATTGTGTTTCCGTTTGAAATTCCGGTCTCTACGGTTTTTGGTGTATTGGGTACGGCTTTGTTTTTGTGGCTTTTGTTGAGGAAACCCGCCTATGCCGTCTGAAAAAAATATCGGTTTTATGGCAGGAAGCAGCCGCCCGTTGTGGGTCGCCTTTGCGCTGTTGCTGGTTTCCTGCGTCCTGTTTATGACGCTCAACGTCAAAGGCGATTGGGATTTTGTTTTGCAACTGCGGCTGACCAAACTTGCCGCGCTGCTGATGGTCGCCTATGCGGTCGGCGTGTCCACGCAACTCTTCCAAACGCTGACCAATAATCCGATTCTGACCCCTTCAATTTTGGGTTTCGATTCGCTGTATGTGTTTTTGCAGACCTTGCTGGTGTTTACGTTCGGCGGCGTGGGCTATGCTTCCCTGCCGTTGACGGGCAAATTCGGCTTTGAACTGGTCGTCATGATGGGCGGCTCGCTGCTGCTGTTCTACACGCTCATCAAACAGGGCGGACGCGATTTGTCGCGCATGATTTTAATCGGCGTGATTTTCGGGATTTTGTTCCGCAGCCTGTCGTCGCTGCTTTCGCGCATGATCGATCCCGAAGAATTTACCGCCGCGCAGGCGAATATGTTTGCCGGATTCAATACCGTCCACAGCGAGCTTTTGGGCATAGGCGCGCTGATTCTGCTCGTCAGCGCGGCGGTCGTTTGGCGCGAACGCTACCGCTTGGACGTTTACCTTTTGGGGCGTGACCAAGCCGTCAATTTGGGCATCAGCTACACGCGCAACACCTTATGGATACTGCTTTGGATTGCCGCATTGGTGGCGACGGCGACCGCCGTGGTCGGCCCCGTAAGCTTTTTCGGGCTTCTCGCCGCCTCGCTTGCCAACCACTTTTCCCCGTCGGTCAAACATTCCGTCCGCCTGCCGATGACGGTTTGTATCGGCGGCATCCTCTTGGTCGGCGGACAGACCGTGTTCGAACACCTGCTCGGTATGCAGGCAGTGTTGAGCGTAGTAGTAGAATTTGCCGGCGGACTCGTTTTCCTCTATCTCGTTTTAAAACACAAAAAATGACGGATGCCGTCTGAACGGCCGCCGCCCCGAAAGGACAAACCATATGACACAAGAACATTTCCCATCATTCTTCAACCAAGCCCCGACCATTACCGTCCAAGACGCATTGGCCGAATTCCTCGGCGCGGCCGAAAACGGCATCCTCACTTACCGCTACGCCGATGCCGTGCGCCTGTGCGGACATTCCTGCCCGACCGTCGCGGGCGCGTACCTGATGGTTATCAAAGGTCTGAAAGCACTTTACGGCGAAGAGCTGCCCGAACGCGGCGGCATCGAAGCCTTTATGCAGGGCGCGCGCGACGAAGGCACGGTCGGCGTAACCGCGTCCGTCGTCCAACTCCTCACCGGCGCAGCCCCCGAAACCGGCTTTGGCGGCATCGGAATGCAGGGACGCTTTGCCCGCCGCCACCTCTTATCCTTTGGTGTAGGCGAAATCAACGGCACACTGACCCTGCGCCGCAAAGACAACGGCAAAACCGTCGCCGTCGGCCTCAACGCCGCCCTGCAACCCTTCGCACCCGAAATGCGCGACATCATGCCCAAAGCCGTCAGCGGCAGCGCAAGCGCAGAAGAACTCGAACGCTTCGGACAACTCTGGCAGGCACGCGTTAAAGCATTTTTAACCGAATCGGCGGACGACCCGCAGTTCGTCATCGTCCGCGAAGTGTGAGCGTTCAGACGGCATTCCGAATTTCAAATGCCGTCTGAACCCCGCCAAACAACAACAAACCTACGCCCGACAAGCATCCGCCATGATTACCATCCGCAACGTCAGCTACCGCATCGGCACACGCCCCATCCTCGACAACGTCAGCCTCGACATCCCCGAAGGCGGCATTACCGCCCTCGTCGGCCCCAACGGTGCGGGCAAATCCACCCTGTTTTCCTTTATGGCGCGGCTGCGACCGCTTGAAAGCGGCAGCATCGCCTACCGAGGCAAAAATCTTGCCGATACCCCCACCGCCGAACTCGCCAAAACCCTGTCCATCCTCACCCAAGAAAACAGCATCATGAGCCGCATCACCGTGCGCGACCTGCTGATGTTCGGCCGTTACCCCTACCATCAAGGCAGACCGACTGCCGAATGCCGCCGTATCGTTAACGGTGCAATCGAAGAATTCCACCTGCAAGACCTCTCCGACCGCTACCTGACCGAGCTTTCCGGCGGCCAACGCCAACGCGCCATGATTGCGATGGTGTTCTGCCAAAGCACCGACTACGTCCTTTTGGACGAACCGCTGAACAACCTCGATATGTATCACGCCCGCTCGCTCATGCAAATCCTGCGCCGGCTGACCGACGAACACAAGCGCACCACCGTCGTCGTATTGCACGACATCAACCAGGCAGCAGCCTACGCCGACCACGTCGTCGCCATGAAAAACGGCCAAGTCGCCATGCAGGGCAAACCCAACGATATTTTCACCGCCGCAAACATCAAAACCCTATTCGATATGGACGTCGACGTCCTCGATTACGAAGGCAAAAAATTGGTTATCCACCATATCTAAATCCGACAAAAAGGCCGTCTGAACATTCAGACGGCAACCCATATCCTGACAAAATTAAGACACGACACCGGCAGAATTGACATCAGCATAATATGCACATATTAACAGATATTAATGCCGAACTACCTAACTGCAAGAATTAAATAAATAAATAAATAAATAAATAAATAAATAAATTGCGACAATGTATTGTATATATGCCTCCTTTCATATATACTTTAATATGTAAACAAACTTGGTGGGGATAAAATACTTACAAAAGATTTCCGCCCCATTTTTTATCCACTCACAAAGGTAATGAGCATGAAACACTTTCCATCCAAAGTACTGACCACAGCCATCCTTGCCACTTTCTGTAGCGGCGCACTGGCAGCCACAAGCGACGACGATGTTAAAAAAGCTGCCACTGTGGCCATTGTTGCTGCCTACAACAATGGCCAAGAAATCAACGGTTTCAAAGCTGGAGAGACCATCTACGACATTGGTGAAGACGGCACAATTACCCAAAAAGACGCAACTGCAGCCGATGTTGAAGCCGACGACTTTAAAGGTCTGGGTCTGAAAAAAGTCGTGACTAACCTGACCAAAACCGTCAATGAAAACAAACAAAACGTCGATGCCAAAGTAAAAGCTGCAGAATCTGAAATAGAAAAGTTAACAACCAAGTTAGCAGACACTGATGCCGCTTTAGCAGATACTGATGCCGCTCTGGATGAAACCACCAACGCCTTGAATAAATTGGGAGAAAATATAACGACATTTGCTGAAGAGACTAAGACAAATATCGTAAAAATTGATGAAAAATTAGAAGCCGTGGCTGATACCGTCGACAAGCATGCCGAAGCATTCAACGATATCGCCGATTCATTGGATGAAACCAACACTAAGGCAGACGAAGCCGTCAAAACCGCCAATGAAGCCAAACAGACGGCCGAAGAAACCAAACAAAACGTCGATGCCAAAGTAAAAGCTGCAGAAACTGCAGCAGGCAAAGCCGAAGCTGCCGCTGGCACAGCTAATACTGCAGCCGACAAGGCCGAAGCTGTCGCTGCAAAAGTTACCGACATCAAAGCTGATATCGCTACGAACAAAGCTGATATTGCTAAAAACTCAGCACGCATCGACAGCTTGGACAAAAACGTAGCTAATCTGCGCAAAGAAACCCGCCAAGGCCTTGCAGAACAAGCCGCGCTCTCCGGCCTGTTCCAACCTTACAACGTGGGTCGGTTCAATGTAACGGCTGCAGTCGGCGGCTACAAATCCGAATCGGCAGTCGCCATCGGTACCGGCTTCCGCTTTACCGAAAACTTTGCCGCCAAAGCAGGCGTGGCAGTCGGCACTTCGTCCGGTTCTTCCGCAGCCTACCATGTCGGCGTCAATTACGAGTGGTAAGCAGCATCTCCCGATAAAGAAACCGCAGCCCTGCAAGGCTGCGGTTTTTATTTTCTATCCGGCCGTCAGACTGCCGCGTCCGAACGTTCGCCCGTGCGGATACGGATTGCCTCCTCAACCGGCAGCACAAAAATCTTGCCGTCGCCGATTTTTCCCGAACGCGCCACCTCGACAATCACGTCAATCGCGCGTTCCACAGCATCATCCGCCAACACCAGCTCGATTTTGATTTTGGGCAGGAAATCGACGGCGTATTCCGCGCCGCGATAGATTTCCGTATGCCCCTTCTGCCTGCCGAACCCTTTGACCTCGCTGACGGTCATGCCCGTAATGCCGATTTCCGTCAACGCCTCGCGCACGTCGTCGAGTTTGAACGGTTTGACAATCGCCTCGATTTTTTTCATAAAATTTCCTTTGAACAAACAATACAAACACATCCGAAAAACGGGAACCTCCCGTCAGATTGTCAACATTTTAAGCCAAAATACCCAAGCAATACAGCCCCGTTGCGCGTATAATGACAGATTTTCCAACCGCATTTGAGAGCCGAATCCATGTCTGTCGTTTTGCCCTTGCGCGGCGTTACCGCCCTTTCCGATTTCCGTGTTGAAAAACTCTTGCAAAAAGCCGCCGCACTCGGTCTGCCCGAAGTCAAATTAAGCAGCGAATTTTGGTATTTCGTCGGCAGCGAGAAAGCACTTGATGCCGCGACTGTCGAAAAACTGCAAGCCTTGTTGGCGGCGCAAAGCGTTGAACAAACGCCAAAAGCGCGCGAGGGCTTGCATTTGTTTTTGGTCACGCCCCGTTTGGGTACGATTTCGCCGTGGGCTTCCAAGGCGACCAATATCGCGGAAAACTGCGGTTTGGCAGGCATCGAACGCATCGAGCGCGGTATGGCGGTGTGGCTGGAAGGTCGTCTGAACGATGAACAGAAACAGCAATGGGCGGCTTTGCTGCACGACCGCATGACCGAAAGCGTGCTGCCCGATTTTCAGACGGCCTCCAAATTATTCCACCATCTCGAATCCGAAACTTTCTCCGGCGTCGATGTTTTGGGCGGCGGTAAAGAAGCTTTGGTCAAAGCCAATACCGAAATGGGCTTGGCACTTTCCGCCGACGAAATCGATTATCTGGTCGAAAACTATCAGGCTTTGCAGCGCAATCCGTCCGATGTTGAATTGATGATGTTCGCGCAGGCAAACAGCGAACACTGCCGCCACAAAATCTTCAACGCCGATTTCATCCTCAACGGCGAAAAGCAGCCCAAATCCCTCTTCGGTATGATACGCGACACACACAACGCGCATCCCGAAGGCACGGTCGTTGCCTATAAAGACAATTCGTCCGTAATCGAAGGCGCGAAAATCGAGCGTTTCTATCCGAATGCGGCGGAAAACCAAGGCTACCGTTTCCACGAGGAAGACACGCATATCATCATGAAAGTGGAAACGCACAACCACCCGACCGCCATCGCGCCGTTTGCGGGTGCGGCGACGGGCGCGGGCGGCGAAATCCGCGACGAAGGCGCGACGGGCAAAGGTTCGCGTCCGAAAGCGGGCCTGACCGGCTTTACCGTGTCCAACCTCAATATTCCCGACCTCAAACAGCCGTGGGAACAAGACTACGGCAAGCCGGAACATATTTCCTCGCCGCTGGACATCATGATTGAAGGCCCGATCGGCGGCGCGGCGTTCAACAACGAATTCGGCCGCCCCAACCTCTTGGGCTACTTCCGCACTTTTGAAGAAAAATTTGACGGTCAGGTTCGCGGCTATCACAAACCGATTATGATTGCCGGCGGCTTGGGCAGCATTCAGGCGCAGCAGACGCATAAAGACGAAATCCCCGAAGGCGCATTGCTGATCCAACTGGGCGGCCCGGGTATGCTTATCGGCTTGGGCGGCGGCGCGGCTTCTTCGATGGATACCGGCACAAACGACGCGTCTTTGGACTTCAACTCCGTGCAACGCGGCAACCCCGAAATCGAACGCCGCGCGCAGGAAGTCATCGACCGCTGCTGGCAGCTCGGCGGCAAAAACCCGATTATCTCCATCCACGACGTAGGCGCGGGCGGCCTGTCCAACGCCTTCCCCGAACTGGTCAACGATGCCAGACGCGGCGCAGTATTCAAGCTGCGCGAAGTGCCGCTTGAAGAACACGGCCTCAACCCGCTGCAAATCTGGTGCAACGAATCGCAAGAGCGTTATGTGTTGTCGATTTTGGAAAAAGATTTGGATGCTTTCCGCGCCATCTGCGAACGCGAACGCTGCCCGTTTGCCGTAGTCGGCACGGCGACTGACGACGGTCATTTGAAAGTACGCGACGATTTGTTCGCCAACAATCCCGTCGATTTGCCGTTGAACGTCTTGCTCGGCAAACTGCCCAAAACCACGCGCACCGACAAAACGGTTGCACCGTCCAAAAAACCGTTTCACGCGGGCGATATCGACATTACCGAAGCCGCCTACCGCGTTTTGCGCCTGCCTGCCGTAGCCGCCAAAAACTTCCTGATTACCATCGGCGACCGCAGCGTCGGCGGTTTGACGCACCGCGACCAAATGGTCGGCAAATATCAAACTCCAGTAGCCGACTGCGCCGTTACCATGATGGGCTTCAACACCTATCGCGGTGAAGCGATGTCTATGGGCGAAAAACCGACCGTCGCCCTGTTTGATGCGCCTGCTTCGGGCAGAATGTGCGTCGGCGAAGCCATCACCAACATCGCGGCGGTCAACATCGGAGACATCGGCAACATCAAACTCTCCGCCAACTGGATGGCGGCGTGCGGCAACGAAGGCGAAGACGAAAAACTCTACCGCACTGTCGAAGCCGTTTCCAAAGCCTGTCAGGCATTGGATTTGAGCATCCCCGTGGGCAAAGACAGCCTGTCGATGAAAACCGTTTGGCAGGACGGCGAGGAGAAAAAATCCGTGGTTTCACCGTTGAGCCTGATTATCTCAGCGTTCGCGCCTGTGAAAGACGTACGCAAGACTGTTACGCCTGAGTTGAAAAACGTCGAAGACAGCGTATTGTTGTTTGTCGATTTGGGCTTCGGCAAAGCGCGTATGGGCGGTTCGGCGTTTGGTCAGGTGTACAACAATATGAGCGGCGACGCGCCCGATTTGGACGATACAGGTCGTCTGAAAGCCTTTTACAGTGTGATTCAGCAGCTTGTTGCCGAAAACAAACTCTTGGCGTATCACGACCGCAGCGACGGCGGCTTGTTTGCCGTTTTGGTAGAAATGGCGTTTGCGGGGCGGTGCGGCTTGGATATAGATTTAAATTTATTGCTTGCACAAACATTTATTACCAACCATACCGCTCTGTCTCAATCATTGCGGACTGAAGAGGTAAAAGCGTTGGCTGAATGGCAAGAAACCATTGCCCGCACATTATTTAATGAAGAGTTGGGTGCTGTTATCCAAGTTAGAAAACAAGATGTTGCCGATATTATCAATTTATTCTATCAACAACAGCTGCATCATAATGTCTTTGAAATCGGTACGTTAACTGATGAGAACACGTTAATCATCCGCGACGGGCAAACGCACCTTATTTCTGACAACCTAATCAAACTGCAACAAACCTGGCAAGAAACCAGCCATCAAATCCAACGCCTGCGCGACAACCCTGCCTGCGCCGACAGCGAGTTCGCACTGATTGGCGACAACGAACGCAGCGCATTGTTTGCCGACGTGAAGTTCGACGTGAACGAAGACATCGCCGCGCCGTTTATCAACAGCGGCGCGAAACCCAAAATCGCCATCCTGCGCGAACAGGGCGTAAACGGGCAAATCGAAATGGCCGCCGCCTTTACCCGCGCCGGATTCGATGCTTACGACGTGCATATGTCCGACCTGATGGCAGGCCGCATCCACCTCGCCGACTTCAAAATGCTGGCGGCGTGCGGCGGCTTCAGCTACGGCGACGTACTCGGCGCGGGCGAAGGCTGGGCGAAATCGATTCTGTTCCACCCTGCTCTGCGCGACCAGTTTGCCGCCTTCTTCGCCGACCCGGACACGCTGACATTGGGCGTGTGCAACGGCTGCCAAATGGTCAGCAACCTTGCCGAAATCATCCCCGGCACGGCAGGCTGGCCGAAGTTCAAACGCAACCTGAGCGAACAGTTTGAAGCACGCCTGAGCATGGTTCACGTTCCGAAATCAGCGTCGCTGATTCTGAACGAAATGCAAGGCTCCAGCCTGCCTGTCGTGGTCAGCCACGGCGAAGGCCGCGCCGACTTCGCGCTTCACGGCGGCAATATTTCCGCCGATTTGGGCATTGCGCTGCAATACATCGACGGACAAAACCAAGTGACCCAAACTTATCCGCTCAACCCCAACGGCTCGCCTCAAGGCATCGCCGGCGTTACTAACGCCGACGGCCGCATCACCATCATGATGCCCCACCCCGAACGCGTGTACCGTGCCGCGCAAATGAGCTGGAAACCGGAAGGCTGGACGGAACTGTCCGGCTGGTACCGCCTCTTTGCCGGCGCACGTAAAGCCTTGGGCTAACCGCCCTACTCAAACCAATGCCGTCTGAAGAATATTTCAGACGGCGTTCCGGCATACCATCCTTTAAACGGTATCCGTCCACCGAGGAACACTCATGAAAATCACCCCCGTCAAAGCCCTAACCGACAACTACATCTGGATGATACAGCACGGCAACCATGCCGTCTGCGTCGACCCTTCCGAACCCTCGCCCGTCTTGGAATTCCTCGTCCGCAACCGCCTCATGCTTGCCCAAACATGGGTAACTCACCCCCATCCCGACCACGAGGGCGGTGCGGCGGCACTCTGGCGCGGCTACATGGAATCGCCCGTTTACGGCGAATCCGACATCGAAGCAGCAACCCACACCGTAACCGCCGGCACCCAATTCACCTTCGGCGACGGACAGGTTACCGTTTGGGCAACACCCGGCCACACAGACCGCCACACCAGCTACCTTCTCGAAACTTCAGACGGCATACACGTCTTTTGCGGCGACACCCTTTTTTCCGCCGGCTGCGGACGCGTGTTTACCGGCACAATCGAACAGCTTTACGACAGCTTCCAACGCTTCAACCGCCTGCCTGAAAACACCCTGTTCTATCCGGCGCACGAATACACCGCCGCCAACCTGCGTTTCGCCGCCCATATCGAGCCGGACAACGCCGACATTCAGACGGCACTGAAAGCGGCGGCGCATACGCCTACCCTGCCCGTTACCCTCGCGCACGAACGCCGCGTCAATCCGTTTTTGCGCGTCGACCTGCCGCACGTCAGAGACCGCGCCGAGGCATTGAGCGGGAAAACGTTAAACAGCAGCCTCGATACCTTTGTCGCGCTGCGTGAACTTAAAAACCAATACCGGACGAAATAAAACAACGGGAAAACGCAGCCATTCCTAGGATTTTTATTAAAATCTTAAATAAAATCATACAATCATCGCCAATAGACGAAAGGACACCGTTGCCTTATAATCAAACAAAAACAAAATATATAATATAGTGGATTGAATTTAAATCAGGACAAGGCGACGAAGCCGCAGATAGTACGGCAAGGCGAGGCAACGCTGTACTGGTTTTTGTTAATCCACTATATTGTTAATCCACTATATAAATCCAGCACAAAACGGGATCGGTGATTCTTGTCCGCAAGAATCGTTGATTTTCTCTATTACACGGATAATCATCATGCGCTTCACACACACCACCCCATTTTGTTCCGTATTGTCCACCCTCGGTCTTTTTGCCGTTTCCCCTGCTTACTCATCCATTGTCCGCAACGATGTCGATTACCAATATTTTCGCGACTTTGCCGAAAATAAAGGCGCGTTCACCGTAGGTGCAAGCAATATTTCCATCCAAGACAAGCAAGGCAAAATATTAGGCAGGGTTCTCAACGGCATCCCCATGCCCGACTTCCGCGTCAGCAACCGCCAAACCGCCATCGCCACCCTGGTTCACCCCCAATACGTCAACAGTGTCAAACACAACGTCGGCTACGGTTCCATACAATTCGGCAACGACACCCAAAATCCAGAAGAACAAGCCTATACCTACCGCCTCGTATCACGCAACCCGCACCCGGACTACGACTACCACCTTCCCCGCCTCAACAAACTGGTTACCGAAATCTCACCTACCGCACTCAGCAGCGTACCCTTGCTTGGAAACGGCCAGCCAAAGGCCAATGCCTACCTCGATACCGACCGCTTCCCCTACTTTGTACGACTCGGCTCAGGCACGCAACAAGTCCGCAAAGCAGACGGCACGCGTACACGAACCGCCCCGGCATACCAATACCTGACCGGCGGCACGCCGCTGAAAGTATTGGGGTTCCAAAACCACGGCTTACTCGTCGGCGGCAGCCTGACCGACCAACCCCTTAACACCTACGCAATCGCCGGAGACAGCGGTTCCCCCCTGTTTGCCTTCGACAAGCATGAAAACCGCTGGGTGCTTGCGGGCGTACTCAGCACCTACGCCGGCTTCGATAATTTCTTCAACAAATACATCGTCACGCAACCCGAATTCATCCGTTCCACCATCCGCCAATACGAAACCCGGCTGGATGTCGGGCTGACCACCAACGAACTCATATGGCGCGACAACGGTAATGGCAACAGCACCCTGCAAGGGCTCAACGAACGCATCACCCTGCCCATTGCAAACCCTTCGCTTGCCCCACAAAACGACAGCAGGCACATGCCGTCTGAAGATGCCGGCAAAACGCTCATCCTATCCAGCAGGTTCGACAACAAAACACTGATGCTGGCAGACAATATCAACCAAGGCGCAGGCGCATTGCAGTTCGACAGCAACTTCACCGTCGTCGGTAAAAACCACACATGGCAAGGTGCAGGCGTTATCGTAGCCGACGGCAAACGCGTCTTCTGGCAAGTCAGCAACCCCAAAGGCGACCGGCTCTCCAAACTGGGCGCAGGCACGCTTATCGCCAACGGACAAGGCATCAACCAGGGCGACATCAGCATCGGGGAAGGCACTGTCGTACTCGCCCAAAAAGCTGCTTCAGACGGCAGCAAACAAGCATTCAACCAAGTCGGCATCACCAGCGGCAGGGGCACGGCCGTCCTCGCCGACAGCCAGCAAATCAAACCCGAAAACCTCTATTTCGGCTTCAGGGGCGGACGGCTCGACCTCAACGGCAACAACCTTGCCTTTACCCATATCCGCCATGCGGACGGCGGCGCGCAAATCGTCAATCACAACCCTGACCAAGCCGCGACACTGACGCTGACCGGCAACCCCGTCCTCAGTCCCGAGCATGTCGAGTGGGTGCAATGGGGCAACCGTCCGCAAGGCAACGCGGCGGTTTACGAATACATCAACCCGCACCGCAACCGTCGGACCGACTACTTCATACTCAAACCCGGCGGCAACCCGCGCGAATTTTTCCCGTTAAATATGAAAAACTCAACAAGCTGGCAATTTATCGGCAACAACAGGCAACAGGCCGCCGAACAAGTCGCCCAAGCCGAAAATGCCCGCCCCGACCTGATTACCTTCGGCGGATACTTGGGTGAAAACGCGCAAACGGGCAAAGCCGCGCCGAGTTACAGCAAAACCAATGAAGCAGCCATAGAAAAAACCCGCCATATCGCAAATGCCGCCGTATACGGCCGGCCCGAATACCGTTACAACGGCGCACTCAACCTGCACTATCGTCCCAAACGCACCGACAGCACGCTGTTGCTCAACGGCGGCATGAACCTTAACGGGGAAGTCTTGATTGAGGGCGGCAATATGATTGTGTCAGGCAGGCCCGTACCCCATGCCTACGACCACCAGGCCAAACGCGAACCCGTTCTTGAAAACGAATGGACCGACGGCAGCTTCAAGGCTGCACGGTTCACCCTGCGAAACCATGCCCGACTGACGGCAGGGCGCAATACCGCGCATCTGGACGGCGACATAACCGCATACGATCTGTCCGGCATCGACCTCGGCTTTACCCAAGGCAAAACACCGGAATGCTACCGCTCCTACCATAGCGGCAGCACCCACTGCACACCCAACGCCGTTTTAAAAGCCGAAAACTATCGTGCACTACCTGCAACGCAAGTACGCGGCGACATTACCCTTAACGACCGTTCAGAGCTCCGCCTGGGCAAAGCACACCTGTACGGCAGCATCCGTGCCGGCAAAGACACCGCAGTCCGCATGGAAGCAGACAGCAACTGGACACTTTCCCAGTCCAGCCACACCGGCGCACTGACGCTTGACGGCGCACAAATTACCCTGAACCCCGATTTCGCCAATAATACACACAACAACCGCTTCAACACACTGACCGTCAACGGCACACTTGACGGGTTCGGCACATTCCGATTCCTGACCGGCATCGTCCGAAAACAAAATGCCCCCCCCCCTCAAACTGGAAGGGGACAGCCGCGGCGCATTCCAAATCCACGTCAAAAACACCGGACAAGAACCTCAAACAACCGAATCGCTTGCACTTGTGAGCCTCAATCCGAAACACAGCCACCAAGCCCGATTCACCCTCCAAAACGGCTATGCCGATTTGGGTGCCTACCGCTACATCCTCCGCAAAAACAACAACGGATACAGCCTGTACAACCCGCTCAAAGAGGCCGAACTTCAAATTGAAGCCACGCGTGCGGAACATGAGCGCAACCAACAGGCATACAACCAATTACAGGCAACCGACATCAGCAGACAGGTTCAACATGACTCTGACGCGACCAGGCAGGCACTACAGGCCTGGCAGAACAGTCAAACCGAACTTGCCCGCATCGACAGCCAAGTCCAATATCTGTCCGCCCAATTGAAACAGACAGACCCGCTGACCGGCATTCTGACGCGTGCCCAAAACCTGTGTGCCGCACAAGGATACAGTGCCGATATCTGCCGTCAGGTTGCCAAAGCCGCCGACACGAACGACCTGACACTCTTCGAAACCGAACTGGATACGTATATAGAACGTGTAGAAATGGCCGAATCCGAACTTGACAAAGCACGGCAAGGCGGCGATGCGCAAGCCGTCGAAACAGCCCGGCACGCCTACCTGAACGCACTCAACCGTCTGTCCCGACAAATCCACAGTTTGAAAACCGGCGTTGCCGGCATCCGTATGCCGAACCTGGCCGAACTGATCAGCCGGTCGGCCAACACCGCCGTTTCCGAACAGGCCGCCTACAATACCGGCCGGCAACAGGCGGGACGCCGCATCGACCGCCACCTTACCGATCCGCAGCAGCAAAACATCTGGCTGGAAACCGGTACGCAACAAACCGACTACCATAGCGGCACACACCGTCCCTACCAACAAACTACCAACTATGCACATATCGGCATCCAAACCGGCATCACCGACCGTCTCAGTGTCGGTACGATTTTAACCGATGAGCGCACAAACAACCGTTTTGATGAAGGCGTATCCGCCCGAAACCGCAGCAACGGCGCACATCTGTTCGTCAAAGGGGAAAACGGCGCACTCTTTGCCGCGGCAGATTTAGGCTACAGCAACAGCCGTACCCGATTTACCGATTATGACGGGGCTGCCGTCCGCCGCCACGCATGGGATGCAGGCATCAACACCGGCATCAAAATCGATACCGGCATCAACCTCAGACCCTATGCCGGCATCCGTATAAACCGCAGCAACGGCAACCGGTACGTACTCGACGGCGCAGAGATAAACAGCCCGGCGCAAATCCAAACCACATGGCATGCCGGCATCCGTCTCGATAAAACCGTCGAACTGGGTCAAGCCAAGCTGACCCCCGCCTTCAGCAGCGATTACTACCATACCCGCCAAAACAGCGGTTCCGCCCTCAGCGTCAACGACCGTACCTTACTGCAGCAAGCCGCCCACGGCACACTGCATACCCTGCAAATCGACGCCGGATACAAAGGCTGGAACGCCAAACTTCATGCCGCTTACGGCAAAGACAGCAACACCGCCCGCCACAAACAGGCAGGAATCAAAATAGGCTACAACTGGTAACAAGCCGATAAAAATGCCGTCTGGAACCCGCGTTTCAGACGGCATTTGCGTTAAAAATAGTAAACCGTTCCAAAAGGGAGTAGAATAGTGCCGTTTCCAACCCTGCGCCTGTACCGTCAGGCTTTTATTATGGACCTTCCCAGTTCGTTTTTACTGAACACCCCATCCGATTCAAACCCGCAATAACCATCCCGCCGGAATGCCTCCCCGCACACGGCGGGCGGAGCATTTATGAGCATCGAACCAACCCCTCCGAACCTTGAAAACGACGGTATCGAAAACGATGTAGAACGCGTTTCCGCCGATTTCGACCGTGTCCACTCCCTCTGCGAAATCCTCGAACCTGCTTTTGAACAAATCGAAAACGGTACACCGCTCGAAGACGCGCCGCTGCGCGACAAGCTGACCGAGCTGACCGTCCTCTTGAGCGAGCTGCACCCTGCCGACGTGGCGGCGGTATTGGAATCGCTACCGCCGCGCGAACGCAATATCGTCTGGATTCTGGTCAAACCGGAAGACGACGGCGAAGTATTGCTGGAAGTATCCGACGCGGTGCGCGAAACGCTGATCGAGTCGATGGACAAAGACGAATTGTTGGCAGCGGTCGATGATTTGGACGCGGACGAATTGGCGGAACTGGCAGACGATTTGCCGCACCAAGTGGTTTACGAAGCGCTACAAACCCGCGATGAGGAAGAACGCGCCCAAGTCAAAGCGGCAATGTCCTACGAAGACAACCAAGTCGGTGCGATTATGGACTTCGAGTTGGTCAGCATCCGCGCCGATGTCGCCTGTGAAGTGGTGCTGCGCTATCTGCGCCGCTTCGACAGCCTGCCCGACCATACCGACAAGATTTTTGTGGTCGATGAAAACGACGTACTGCAGGGCGTGCTGCCCATCCGCAAACTTTTGGTCGCCGATCCCGAAGACTTGGTGGAAAACGTGATGGCGAAAGATGTCGTGCGTTTCCGCGCCGAAGATGACGTGGAAGAAGCGGCGCAGGCGTTTGAACGCTACGACTTGGTTACCGCGCCCGTCGTCGATGAAAACAAAAAGCTCATCGGCAGGATTACCATCGACGAGATGGTGGACGTGATCCGCGAAGAATCGGAAGCGGATATGCTGAATATGGCGGGTTTGCAGGAAGAGGAAGACCTGTTCGCCCCCGTGTGGGATTCGGTGAAAAACCGCTGGATGTGGCTCGCCGTCAACCTCTGCACCGCCTTCCTCGCCAGCCGTGTTATCGGCGCGTTTGAAGGCAGCATCGAAAAAATCGTCGCACTCGCCGCGCTGATGCCCATCGTCGCCGGCATAGGCGGTAACTCGGGCAACCAGACGATTACCATGATTGTCCGCGCGATGGCGATGGGGCAGCTGACGGATATGCAGGCGGGGCGTTTGCTGAAAAAAGAAGTCGGTGTCGCCTTGGTCAACGGCATCATTTGGGGAACGGTCATGGGCGCAGTATCTTGGCTGCTTTACGGCAGCCTCGGCATCGGGCTGGTTATGATTGCCGCGATGACGCTCAACCTCCTGCTGGCGGCAACCGTCGGCGTATTAATTCCCGTGGTAATGGAAAAGTTCGGACGCGATCCCGCACTGGGCAGCTCGGTGCTGATTACCGCCGTTACCGACTCCGGCGGCTTCCTGATTTTCTTGGGGCTCGCCACCCTATTCCTGCTTTAAATGCCGTCTGAACCCGCGCAAAAATGCCGTCTGAAGCGGAAGCTGCTTCAGACGGCATTTGACTATTTATCCTTGTTGCACAAGATTATTGGACGGTATGCCGGGGCAGCCCTTTGGCAACGCCGACCACATCCTCCCCGAACAGCGCGTTGACATCGGTTTCGTCAAACACATATTTGCTGTGGCAGAAATCGCAATCGACTTCGATGCTGCCTTGTTCCACCACCACGCCGCCGACTTCTTCCCCGCCCAGCATCAACAGCATATCGCTGACTTTGCCGCGCGAACAGGTGCATGAAAATTCAAACGTTTCCGGCTCGAACACGCGCGGCGGCGTTTCGTGGAACAGGCGGTATAAAACGTGTTGCGCGTCCAGTCCTGCCAGCTCCTCCGCCGTCAGCGTGCGCGCCAGCGTACTGACGTGTTCCCATGCCTCTTCATCCAATACCTCTTCAGGCAGACGCTGCACCAGCAGACCGCCCGCCGCTTCGTCGCTTGCAGACAGGACGATGTGCGTATCAAGCTGTTCGGAACGTTTCATATAGTTCACCAACATTTGCGCGATACCGCCGCCTTCCAAAGGCACTACGCCCTGCCAGGGTTCGCCGTCTTTGGGCTGCAGCGTCAGCACGAATACGCCGCCCTCGCCCAAAAGGTCGCCGAGGCTTTCGTCATCGGCTATTTCTGCGGTTTCGTCCCAACGCGCGGTTGCACGGACGGTACGGTCGGAAGCCGCTTCCGCAACCAGCATTTTCAGCCGCCCCCGCCCCTGAACCTGCACAATCAGCGTGCCTTCGTTTTTGAGGTTGCCCGACAGCAACACACCCGCCGCCAACAACTCACCCAAAGCGCGGCGGATGGCGGCGGGATAGTTTTTCTGTTTTACAATGTGCTGCCACACGTTTTCCAGACGGACGTGCAGCCCGCGCACGGGCATATCGTCGAAGATAAAGCGGGTACGCACATCGGCGCGGTTGATGGCGGTTTGATTCATGATTTTCTCTGACTGATTGTTCGGATGGCGGCTATATGGTTGCGGTCGGCGCGAAAACAAGACGGACGGCGGATGCGCTTCCCAAATTATCAATAAATTATATAAAAATCAACATATTAACTCAATCTAACAAGCCGTTTTTTGCCAAACAGCCGTTTTTTTATATACAATCAACAAGATATTTTCGACTGATACAGCATAACATCGCACGGCGGCACGATGCCTCCTGCGCGGAAACACCGATATGGATTCTTTTTTCAAACCGGCAGTTTGGGCGGTTTTGTGGCTGATGTTTGCCGTCCGCCCCGCCCTTGCCGACGAGTTGACCAACCTGCTCAGCAGCCGCGAGCAGATTCTCAGACAGTTTGCCGAAGACGAACAGCCCGTTTTACCCATCAACCGAGCCCCCGCCCGGCGGGCGGGCAATGCCGACGAACTCATCGGCAGCGCGATGGGGCTTAACGAACAGCCCGTTTTACCCGTCAACCGAGTCCCCGCCCGGCGGGCGGGCAATGCCGACGAACTCATCGGCAACGCGATGGGGCTTAACGAACAGCCCGTTTTACCCGTCAACCGAGCCCCCGCCCGGCGGGCGGGCAATGCCGACGAACTCATCGGCAACGCGATGGGACTTTTGGGTATTGCCTACCGCTACGGCGGCACATCGGTTTCTACCGGTTTTGACTGCAGCGGCTTCATGCAGCACATCTTCAAACGCGCCATGGGCATCAACCTGCCGCGCACGTCGGCAGAACAGGCACGGATGGGTACGCCGGTTGCCCGAAGCGAATTGCAGCCCGGAGATATGGTGTTTTTCCGCACGCTCGGCGGCAGCCGCATTTCCCATGTCGGACTTTATATCGGCAACAACCGCTTCATCCACGCGCCGCGCACGGGGAAAAATATCGAAATCACCAGCCTGAGCCACAAATATTGGAGCGGCAAATACGCGTTCGCCCGCCGGGTCAAGAAAAACGACCCGTCCCGCTTTCTGAACTGATTTCCCAAGGAATACGCAATGAGTATGCCCGAAATGCCCAAATGGTACGACGATGACGGACAGATCGTGTCCTGTACCGAAAAGGTCAAAGTGATGTCCGAAAATATGGCCGAGCTGTATCAGACGGCACAAGACGCGTTTGAAGACGCGCTGCTGATGGGTTGCGGCGAACGTCAGTTGCGCGATTACCTGCTCGCGCTGATTGAAGGTTTGGAAAATCCCTACCGCAAAGTCTGAACACGCCCCGGTTGCTGCGGCACGGTTTATCCGTGCCGTTTTTGCGTTTGTGCGCGGCTTCGGCTTTTCAGACGGCATATTTGACGTTATGATTAAACAGTTAACAAGATTTATCACAACGCCGTCAAAAGACAGACACACAACATGAACATCATCCGCGCGCTCCTCATCATCCTCGGCTGCCTCGCCACCGGCGAAACCGCCGTTTTCCTAGCAGGCATCAAACTGCCCGGCAGCATCGTCGGCATGGGCGTGCTGTTTGCGCTTTTGCAGGCGGGTTGGGTCAAAACGTCTTGGCTGCAACAGCTTACCGACGCGCTGATGTCGAACCTGACGCTGTTCCTCGTGCCGCCCTGCGTGGCGGTCATCAGCTATTTGGATTTGATTGCCGACGATTGGTTTTCGATACTGGTTTCCGCCTCCGCCAGCACTTTGTGCGTACTGCTGGTTACGGGCAAAGTCCACCGGTGGATACGGGGTATTATCCGATGAACGAAATCCTCAGGCAGCCCAGCGTTCTGCTTTTCCTCACGCTTGCCGTGTACGCGCTTGCGATTATCGTGCGCACGCGCACGGGCAATATCTTCTGCAACCCCGTACTCGTCAGCACTATCGTGCTGATTGCCTACCTGAAAATCCTCGGTATCGATTATGCGGTGTACCACAACGCCGCGCAATTCATTGATTTTTGGCTGAAACCCGCCGTCGTCGTGCTTGCCGTGCCGCTCTACCAAAACCGCCGTAAAATCTTCAACCAGTGGCTGCCCGTCATCGTTTCACAGCTTGCGGGCAGCGTTACGGGCATTGTTACAGGGATGTATTTTGCCAAATGGCTGGGCGCGGAACGCGAAGTCGTCCTCTCGCTCGCGTCCAAATCTGTTACCAACCCCATCGCTATTGAAATCACCCGCTCCATCGGCGGCATTCCCGCCATTACCGCCGCCACCGTCATCATTGCCGGTCTGGTCGGACAGATTGCCGGTTACAAAATGCTGAAGAACACGGTCGTCATGCCCTCGTCCGTGGGTATGTCGCTCGGCACGGCTTCGCACGCGATGGGGATTGCCGCCTCGCTCGAACGCAGCCGCCGTATGGCGGCATACGCGGGGCTGGGGCTGACGTTCAACGGCGTACTGACCGCGCTGATTGCGCCGCTGCTCATCCCCGTTTTGGGATTTTGAACCCGTTTCAGACGGCATTTCAGCCCATGCTGTCTGAACGCCGACACACTCGCAAGGAGAACCGTTATGGCTGTCAACCTGACCGAAAAAACCGCCGAACAACTGCCCGACATCGACGGCATTGCCCTCTACACCGCCCAAGCAGGCGTGAAGAAGCCCGGGCATACCGACCTGACACTGATTGCCGTAGCCGCCGGCAGCACCGTCGGTGCAGTCTTCACGACCAACCGTTTCTGTGCCGCGCCCGTCCACATCGCCAAATCGCACCTTTTCGACGAAGACGGCGTGCGCGCCCTCGTCATCAACACGGGCAACGCCAACGCGGGTACGGGCGCACAGGGCAGAATCGATGCTTTGGCAGTGTGTGCCGCCGCCGCCCGGCAAATCGGCTGCAAACCGAACCAGGTGCTGCCCTTCTCCACCGGCGTGATTCTCGAACCGCTGCCCGCAGACAAAATCATCGCCGCCCTGCCCAAAATGCAGCCTGCCTTCTGGAACGAAGCGGCACGCGCCATCATGACCACCGACACCGTGCCCAAAGCCGCCTCGCGCGAAGGCAAGGTCGGCGACAAACACACCGTCCGCGCCACGGGCATCGCCAAAGGCTCGGGCATGATTCATCCCAATATGGCGACCATGCTCGGTTTCATCGCCACCGATGCCAAAGTTTCCCAACCCGTCCTCCAACTGATGACGCAGGAAATCGCCGACGAAACCTTCAACACCATCACCGTTGACGGCGACACCAGCACCAACGACAGCTTCGTCATCATCGCCACCGGCAAAAACAGCCAAAGCGAAATCGACAACATCGCCGACCCGCGTTACGCCCAACTCAAAGAATTGTTGTGCAGCCTCGCGCTCGAACTCGCCCAAGCCATCGTCCGCGACGGCGAAGGTGCGACCAAGTTCATCACCGTCCGCGTCGAAAACGCCAAAACCCGCGACGAAGCCCGCCAAGCCGCCTACGCCGTGGCACGTTCGCCGCTGGTCAAAACCGCCTTTTTCGCCTCCGACCCCAACCTCGGCAGGCTGCTCGCCGCCATCGGTTATGCCGGCGTTGCCGACCTCGATACCGACCTCGTGGAAATGTATCTCGACGATATTTTGGTTGCCGAACACGGCGGACGCGCCGCAAGCTACACCGAAGCACAAGGGCAGGCGGTGATGTCGAAGGCCGAAATCACCGTCCGCATCAAGCTGCATCGCGGACAAGCCGCCGCCACCGTCTATACCTGCGACCTGTCGCACGGATACGTTTCCATCAACGCCGATTACCGTTCCTGACCCGACACGGCTTCAGACGGCATACATAAAATGCCGTCTGAACCGCCGGACAACATACCATGACCTCCACATTCCCCCGCCGCCTCGCCCGCAAAATCCGCCAAACCCGCCGCCTGTCGCGCAAAAGCATCGCCTTTCTGTTCCTTTTGGCAGGTTCGGCACTCGTCGCCCTGACCGCGCTGTTTTTTGCCCATCTTGCCGATTTTGCGCTGGAACTGAACGCCAAACTGGTTCAACAATACCCGTGGTTCGCGTGGGTCGCGCTTCCTTTGGGTTTACCGCTTATTGCGTGGCTCACACGCAAATTCGCCCCCTTCACCGCCGGCAGCGGCATCCCGCAGGTCATCGCCTCACTGTCGCTGCCCTACGGCGCACAGAAAACGCGGCTGATCCGCCTCGGGCAGACGCTGCTGAAGATTCCGCTAACCTTTTTGGGTATGCTGTTCGGCGCGTCCATCGGACGCGAAGGTCCGTCCGTGCAGGTCGGCGCGGCAGTGATGGGCGCGTGGGGCGCGTGGTGCAAGAAACACGGCTTGGCATTCAAAGGGATGCAGGAAAACGATTTGATGGCGGCGGGCGCGGCGGGCGGTTTGGCAGCCGCGTTCAACGCGCCGCTGGCGGGCGTGATTTTCGCCATTGAGGAACTCGGGCGCGGCATCATGTTGCGCTGGGAGAGGCAAATTCTTTTGGGCGTGCTCGCCTCCGGTTTCATACAGGTCGCCATTCAGGGCAACAACCCGTATTTTTCCGGCTTCAACGGCGGCGTATTGGAACATATCTTTCTGTGGGTCGCACTGTCCGGCCTGGTTTGCGGCGCGGCGGGCGGGCTGTTCGGACGTTTGCTCTATCGCGGTGCGGCGGCGTTTGCACCGCGCAAGATACGCGGCTTCATCCGCAACCGTCCGCTGCTGCTGGCGGCACTGATGGGGCTGCTGCTCGCCCTGCTCGGCACGTTCTACCAAGGCAAAACCTACGGCACCGGCTACCACGAAGCCGCCCAAGCCCTGCACGGCATCTACGAAGCCCCCTTCGGACTCGCCGCCGCCAAATGGCTCGCCACCGTATTCAGCTATTGGGCAGGCGTTCCGGGCGGCATTTTCACTCCCTCGCTGACCATAGGCGCGGTTTTGGGCGAGCATATCGCCGCCATCGCCGACATATCGCAGGGTGCAAACATCATCGTCCTCATCTGCATGGCGGCATTTCTGGCGGGCGCGACACAATCCCCGATTACTTCCGCCGTCGTCGTCATGGAAATGACGGGCGGACAAAGCCTGCTGTTTTGGATGCTAATTGCCTGCATTTTCGCCTCGCAGGTTTCGCGCCAGTTTTCGCCGCGTCCGTTCTACCACGCATCGGGAATGCGCTTCCGCCAGCGCGTGCTTCAAGAAACCGCCGCCCAAACCGGCAATGCGCCCGCAAGACCGCAAACAGCAAACAGCAAAACGGGAATGCCGTCTGAAAATTAAAACGCCCCCGATCAAACGCCGGCAGCCGCCTTGATTTGAATACCGTTCCGCCGCCGCTTGAAATTTCAGCAACAATGCCGTCTGAACGACAGAATGCGGTTTTCAGACGGCATTTCCCCATCCCGATATTGCCTAAACAAAACCGAAGCGTTTGCTATAATTCTATTTTTTACCGCATACGCACCAATCATGTTTCCCGATTTCTCCCAAACCCTCTCCAAAGACCGCCACTTCCTGCGTTCCGCCTTCAAAAATCCCAACAAATACGGCGGTTTGTCCAAAATCGAAGAAAAATACCGAAAATCGCACGAAATCTTTTTGAAGCGTTTGGCAGCCTTGCCAAAACCCGAATTCGACAACACCCTGCCCGTTCACGAGAAGCTCGAAGAAATCAAAAAAGCCATTGCCAAGAATCAGGTAACGATTATTTGCGGCGAAACCGGTTCGGGCAAAACCACGCAGTTGCCCAAGATTTGCTTGGAACTCGGGCGTGGGGCGGCAGGATTGATCGGGCATACCCAGCCGCGCCGTTTGGCCGCGCGCTCCGTAGCAGAGCGGATTGCCGAAGAGCTGAAATCCGAAATCGGCAGCGCGGTCGGCTATAAAGTACGCTTCACCGACCACACCTCGCGCGATGCCTGCGTCAAGCTGATGACCGACGGCATCCTGCTGGCGGAAACGCAGACCGACCGTTATCTCGCCGCCTACGACACGATTATCATCGACGAAGCGCACGAGCGCAGCCTGAACATCGACTTCCTTTTGGGCTATTTGAAACAACTCCTGCCGCGCCGCCCCGATTTGAAAGTCATCATCACCTCGGCAACGATAGACGCAGAACGCTTCTCCCGACACTTCAACGGCGCGCCCGTTTTAGAAGTGAGCGGACGGACGTATCCCGTCGAAATCCTCTACCGACCGCTGACCGGCAAAGACGAAGACGACGCAGAAGTGGAGTTGACCGACGCGATTGTCGATGCGGCGGACGAATTAGCGCGACACGGCGAAGGCGATATTTTGGTATTCCTGCCGGGCGAGCGCGAAATCCGCGAAACTGCCGAAGCCCTGCGCAAATCCACGCTGCGCCGCAACGACGAAATCCTGCCCCTGTTCGCACGCCTGTCGCACGCCGAGCAGCACAAAATCTTCCACCCCTCAGGCGCGAAACGCCGCATCGTATTGGCAACCAACGTCGCCGAAACCTCGCTTACCGTGCCGGGCATCAAATACGTCATCGACACCGGCCTCGCGCGTGTTAAACGCTATTCCGCACGGGCGAAAGTGGAGCAGCTTCATATCGAAAAAATCTCCCAAGCCGCCGCCCGCCAACGATCCGGCCGCTGCGGACGCGTCTCCGCAGGCGTGTGTATCCGACTGTTTTCAGAAGAAGATTTTAACAGCCGCCCCGAATTTACCGACCCCGAAATCGTCCGCAGCAACCTCGCCGCCGTCATCCTGCGCATGGCAGCATTGAAACTCGGCGATGTGGCGGCATTCCCGTTTTTAGAAATGCCCGATTCACGGTATATCAATGACGGTTTTCAGGTGTTGTTGGAGTTGGGGGCGGTGGAGGCCGTCTGAAAACAGGCAGACATAAAAGAAAATCCGCGTAGAGTGATGTAAACTTACCCTTGCTTTAATAAGTAGAAAATGGTGGGTTTACGTCCCCCCCTGCGGCTACTAAAAAAATATAAGAGTAAACAACCTTTTTGAAAGAAAAATGTATGGACGAAATTCAAATACCCAAAAAAGTGGAATTACAAACCAAACTAGAAAATGAAAAGATTGTTTTATCGAAAGGTTCTACCACGATTATTGTTGGTGCTAATGGCACAGGGAAAACAAGATTAGCTGTTTATATTGAAGAACAATTAAAGGAAAAAGCACACAGAATTTCGGCTCATAGAGCATTAAAATTAAACCCTAATGTCAATAAAATACCAGAAAAGAGTGCCAAAACATATCTATCTTATGGTCAGAACTGGGATGGAATCGATGTATCAAATAGAAAAAATTATAGATGGGATAATAACTCATATACTCATTTACTCAACGATTTTGATTGGTTATTACAATATTTATTCGCTCAACAAAATAATATTGCGGTAGCAAATAATCAAAAGCTCAACCGTAATGAAAAAGTAACCAATTCAAAAACAAAGCTAGATATTTTGCAAGAAGCATGGGAAACATTATTACCACACAGAAAATTACATATTACAGCAGATGATATTCAAGTCTCTGCTGTAGATAATGAGGAATTGTATTCTGCCTCAAATATGAGTGATGGAGAGCGAGCACTTTTCTATATTCTTGGACAAGTTTTGTCAGTAGATGACGGTTCTGTCTTAATTTTTGATGAGCCTGAATTACATATTCATAAATCAATTATTTCAAATCTATGGGATAAAATTGAAGAATTACGACCTGATTGTTCATTTCTAATCATTACACACGATATTGAATTTGCTGCAACTCGAGTAGCTAAAAAATATGTTATCAGAAATTATTATCCGACCCCTGCTTGGGATATTTCTGAAGTTCCTGAAAGTAATTTTGATGAAGAAACAATAACGATGATTTTAGGTAGCCGTAAGCCAATATTATTTGTTGAGGGCAACAATAATAGTTTAGATATTGCTACTTACCGCTATTGTTATCCTGATTGGACCATCATACCCAAAGGGGCATGCAAAGATGTCATTCAATCAGTATCATCGCTGAAAAAATTAAGTAATGAAATGCCATTACTAAACTTAAAATGTTCAGGTATTGTCGATTTAGATAGTAGGGATGAAAGAGAAATTGAACAATTAAATAATTTGGGTATTTACATTTTACCTGTATCCGAAATTGAAAATCTTTTTAGCTTAACTGATGTAGCAAAAGAGATATTGAAACTAAATCAATATTCAGATGAAGAATTACTCAATAAACTTAATGGATTTAAATCCGAACTAATTAAATATATAGATAATGAATTAAAAGACGATAAATTAGACGAATTTGTTGTAAAACAGGTTCGACGTAAAATTGATAATTATTTAAAAAATATTGATTTATCCTCCAAAATAACAAGTACTGATATGAAAAAATCATTACTTAATGAAATTTCTACTTTAACAGAACAGAAAATTGAAACATGGATTTCAGAAATTAAAAATGAAATTCAAAGATGTATTGAACAGCAAGATTTGGATAAATTACTTACTATATATGATAATAAAGGACTCTTGGCTAAATCAGCTTGTGTTTTAAAAGGAATGCGTAACAAACATGAATTTGAAAGCTGGATAATGAGAACATTAAAAGGAAGGAATAAAGATTTTATTGATGCAATCAGACAGAAACTTCCAATTCTGGATTAAATAAAACCATCTGAAAATTTACCTTCAGATACAGATATATTTCATGAAAAATCATCAAACTACACTCTCTTTCCCTACTTCGAGTAGCCTGAAACCTTGCGCAGACAAACAAGGCCTGTCTGAAGACCGCAGCCAATACCGCCTGACCAAACTCGGCGAACAAATGGCGCACCTGCCTATCGACCCGAAAATTGCGCGTATTTTGTTAGTATTATTCCGTTTTTAAAAATGCCCGATTCGCGGTATATCAATGACGGTTTTCAGGTATTGCTGGAATTGGGGGCGGTGGAGGCCGTCTGAAAATAAAATCTTTCTTTATAAAAAGGCAGGCCATGTTTCATTTTCAGACGGCCTAAATCATTGAGAAACTAAAAACTATTAAAAAGGGAATATTGGGTTTTAAAACTCAATCGGTAAATTTTTATTGTGAAATATTAATGATGAAAAAATCTTTCCTTACGCTTGTTCTGTATTCGTCTTTACTTACCGCCAGCGAAATTGCCTATCGCTTTGTATTTGGGATTGAAACCTTACCGGCGGCAAAAATTGCGGAAACGTTTGCGCTGACATTTGTGATTGCTGCGCTGTATCTGTTTGCGCGTTATAAGGTGACGCGTTTGTTGATTGCGGTGTTTTTTGCGTTCAGCATTATTGCCAACAATGTGCATTACGCGGTTTATCAAAGCTGGATGACGGGCATCAATTATTGGCTGATGCTGAAAGAGGTTACCGAAGTCGGCAGCGCGGGTGCGTCGATGTTGGATAAGTTGTGGCTGCCTGTGTTGTGGGGCGTGTTGGAAGTCATGTTGTTTTGCAGCCTTGCCAAGTTCCGCCGTAAGACGCATTTTTCTGCCGATATACTGTTTGCCTTCCTAATGCTGATGATTTTCGTGCGTTCGTTCGACACGAAACAAGAGCACGGTATTTCGCCCAAACCGACATACAGCCGCATCAAAGCCAATTATTTCAGCTTCGGTTATTTTGTCGGACGCGTGTTGCCGTATCAGTTGTTTGATTTAAGCAGGATTCCCGCCTTTAAGCAGCCTGCTCCAAGCAAAATCGGGCAGGGCAGTGTTCAAAATATCGTCCTGATTATGGGCGAAAGCGAAAGCGCGGCGCATTTGAAGCTGTTTGGCTACGGACGCGAAACTTCGCCGTTTTTAACCCGGCTGTCGCAAGCCGATTTTAAGCCGATTGTGAAACAAAGTTATTCCGCAGGCTTTATGACTGCAGTGTCCCTGCCCAGTTTTTTCAATGCGATACCGCACGCCAACGGCTTGGAACAAATCAGCGGCGGCGATACCAATATGTTCCGCCTCGCCAAAGAGCAGGGCTATGAAACGTATTTTTACAGCGCGCAGGCGGAAAACGAGATGGCGATTTTGAACTTAATCGGTAAGAAATGGATAGACCATCTGATTCAGCCGACGCAACTTGGCTACGGCAACGGCGACAATATGCCCGATGAGAAGCTGCTGCCGTTGTTCGACAAAATCAATTTGCAGCAGGGCAAGCATTTTATCGTGTTGCACCAACGCGGTTCGCACGCCCCATACGGCGCATTGTTGCAGCCTCAAGATAAAGTATTCGGCGAAGCCGATATTGTGGATAAGTACGACAACACCATCCACAAAACCGACCAAATGATTCAAACCGTATTCGAGCAGCTGCAAAAGCAGCCTGACGGCAACTGGCTGTTTGCCTATACCTCCGATCATGGCCAGTATGTTCGCCAAGATATCTACAATCAAGGCACGGTGCAGCCCGACAGCTATCTCGTGCCGCTAGTGTTGTACAGCCCGGATAAGGCCGTGCAACAGGCTGCCAACCAGGCTTTTGCGCCTTGCGAGATTGCCTTCCATCAGCAGCTTTCAACGTTCCTGATTCACACGTTGGGCTACGATATGCCGGTTTCAGGTTGTCGCGAAGGCTCGGTAACGGGCAACCTGATTACGGGTGATGCAGGCAGCTTGAACATTCGCGACGGCAAGGCGGAATATGTTTATCCGCAATGAGTGGCGTAAAAACCAATAAAGACAAATTTAGATGATGTCGGGGAAGATGCCCGACCGACAAGACTATGCAAAATATGAAAAACCAAGTACGCGGATCAGGCATGGATGCCCGATCCAATCCGGCCAATGTTTCAGACGGCCTGCAAAACAGTTCGGGTCATATCGGTACCAACACGCGTTACCGCCTGACCAAACTCGGCGAACAGATAGCGCGCCTACCCATCGACCCGAAAATCGCGCGCATTTTGCTGGCGGCGAAGAAACACGACTGCATGGCGGAAATATTGGTGATTGCGTCCGCGCTGTCGATTCAAGACCCGCGCGAGCGGCCGCTAGAAGCGCGCGATGCCTCAGCCAAGGCGCACGAGCGTTTTACCGACAAGCAGTCCGATTTCCTTGCCTATCTGAACATTTGGGACAGCTTCCAGCGCGAACGCGATAAAGGCTTGTCCAACAAGCAGCTGGTGCAGTGGTGCCGCCAATATTTCCTGTCGCACCTGCGGATGCGCGAGTGGCGCGAGCTGCACCACCAGCTTGCCCAAACCGCGATTGAAATGGGTTTAACCACCAAGGAAGCCGCTTTCAGACGACCTCCCGAAGTCAGGCAGCTCACGTCGTCTGAAAATGCGGGTGACCAAGACCTATCTGCTAAACTCAAACAAAAACAACTGGATAAAAAGCAACACCGCGCCCAAATCCGCGCCGCCAAAGAAGCGGGCTACGAACAAATCCACCGCGCCCTGCTCACTGGCCTTATCGCCAACGTCGGCATGAAATCGCCCGACGGTAACGACTACACCGGCGCGCGCGGCAGCCGCTTCCACCTTTTCCCCGCCTCCGCCCTGTTCAAAGCCAAACCCAAATGGGTGATGGCGGCAGAATTGGTTGAAACCACGCGCCTTTACGCGCGCGACGTCGCCGTTATCCAGCCCGAATGGATAGAGCAGGAAGCGCCGCACCTCGTCCGCTATCATTATTTCGAGCCGCATTGGGAACAAAAACGCGGCGAAGTCGTCGCCAGCGAACGCGTGACGCTTTACGGTCTGACCGTATTGCCGCGCCGCCCCGTGTCTTACGGCAAAGTTGCCCCCGAAGAAGCGCGCGAAATCTTTATCCGCAGCGCGTTGGTGGCGCAGGAATGCGATTTGAAAGCGGATTTTTTTGTCCACAACAAAAAGCTGATTAAAGAAATTACCGAACTCGAACACAAATCGCGCAAGCAAGACGTGCTGGTCGATGACGAAGCCCTGTTTGCGTTTTATAACGAACGACTGCCCGAAATGGCTTGGAAAGACGCGCAAGGCAGCGTTTGGGGAAGTGAAGATTCCGTACGGATTATTGAATCTGACAAAGCCGAGAGGTCGTCTGAAAATGAGCGCAACGAGTTTCGTAAAAACAAGCGTAATGGGTCTCGCCAAAATGAAAATCACGGCAACACCGTAGGTTGGGTTGAAAACCCAACATCAGCCGCAACTGCAAAAACTGTTGGGTTTGACAATCCAACCTACGCTGCCCAACAAACCACCCCCTCCCCCGTGGGGGAGGGTCGGGGAGAGGGCAAAACAGTTGCCGCACAAACCAACTTTTCCGCAACCGCAGCAAACCCTCTCCCTAACCCTCTCCCGCAGGAGAGGGAACAGAGTGCCGCAGCTTCAACGATTTCAGACGACCTGCGTCCTGCAAATCTGCAGCAAACCGCCCCCTCCCCCGTGGGGGAGGGCTGGGGAGAGGGCAAAACAGTTGCCACACAAACCAACTTTTCCGCAACCTCAACACTTTCAGACGACTCCAAACCCAAAAAGCAGCCTGCACCCCAAAAAAACCGTCTGAAACCCCTACCCCTCGCCGACATCCGCACCTTCCAAGCCTGGCTCAAAACCGCCGAGCGCGACAATCCGCGCCTGCTGTTCCTCAGCCGCGACGATCTGATGCAACACGCCGCCGCACACATTACCGAAGAACAGTTCCCCAAATTCTGGCAAACCGCAGACGGCAAATTCAAACTTTCCTACCGCTTCGAGCCGCACCATCCGCTAGACGGCGTGACCATGACCGTGCCGCTGACCGTCCTCAACCGCCTGCACGCGCCGTCGCTCGAATGGCTGGTGCCCGGCATGATACGCGAAAAAATCCAGTTGCAAATCAAAGCACTGCCCAAGCAAATCCGCCGCATCTGCGTGCCCGTGCCCGAATTCATCACCCAATTTTTAAGCCAAAACCCCGACCGCAACGCCCCCATCCTGCCCCAACTCGCCCAAGCCATCGCCAAAACCGCAGGCGACATCCGCATATTCGAGCAAATCAACCAAGACGAATGGGCCGCGTTCAGGCTGCCCGAACACTGCTATTTCAACCTCCGCATTATCGACGACGGCGGACAAGAGCTTGCCGGCGGCCGCAAACTGCACGAATTGCAACAACAACTCGGTCAAGCTGCCGCCGTTACCTTCCGTGACAACACCCAAGAATTTGAGCGCGACAACGTCACCGCATGGGACATCGGCACCCTGCCCGAATCCATCAAATTCGCACGCGGCAAACAACAGCTCACCGGCTATCTCGGCCTACAAAAAGAAAAAGACGGCCGCATCGCCCTGCGCCTGTTTGATACCACAGAAGCCGCAGAGCAGGCACACCGTCAAGGTGTCATCGAATTGATGAAGCTGCAATTAAAAGAGCAGGTAAAGGATTTGAACAAAGGCATCCAAGGCTTCACCCAAGCTGCCATGCTGCTCAAACACATCAACGCCGACACTCTGCGCGACGACCTCACCCAAGCCGTCTGCGACCGCGCCTTTATCGGCGAAGACGAGCTGCCGCGCAACGAAAAAGCCTTCAAAGAACAAATCAAACGCGCCCGCAGCCGCCTGCCCGCCGTCAAAGAAGCCCTCAGCCGCTACCTGCAGGAAACCGCCGCCGTCTACGCCGAACTCAACAGCAAACTCGGCAAACACCCATTGACCCACCTTCTAAGACTACGCCTGCAAACCCTGCTCGCCGCCGGCTTCGCCACCCGAACCCCGTGGGCACAATGGCCGCGCCTCCCCATCTACCTCAAAGCCATGACCCTGCGCCTCGAAAAATACAGCAGCAACCCCGCCCGCGACGCAGCCCGCGAAGCCGATATCCAAGAGCTGGAACAAATGTGGCAGGAAAAAACAGACAGCCTGATTAAACAAGGTCTCCCCATTTCAGACGGCCTCGCCGCGTTTAAATGGATGATTGAAGAATTGAGGGTGTCGCTGTTCGCGCAGGAATTGAAGACACCGTATCCGGTGTCGGTGAAGCGGCTGTTGAAAGAGTGGGAAAAAATTGAAAAATAAAAAAACAGCCTGAAAAGTTTCAGGCTGTTTTTTTATTTGACTAATCGAAGTTTCCTATATCTATTTAAGTCCCTCTCAACTAATCCAAAAGTTAAATCAGCAACATCTTTGGGGGATACGTTTAAATTTTCAGCAATCTGTTCAATACCAATGCCATCATTTTTTAAAATAGTAAGCATTTTACGTAATGCGCTTGATATTTCCCTTTCCATTGGCTCTGGTTCGATAGTTCGATATTTTTTCTTTGCAAACAAAGGACAAAGATTGTGTATATACATCCTATCAGTAATCATTCCTAATTTATGCATCCGATATGCTAAGGCAACAAGTGATACACCAAATCGTCTTTTGATTTTTAATAAATTTTCAATAGTGATAGGAACATGACGATATAAGCGTAGTGCAGCCTCCGGCATTAAAAAAGCTGAAGCAAAGGCATTAGCCTCTTTTTCGATAATATCACGAGGTTCATCTTCTGTAATTTCACTATTTTTACTATGTTCCATACTGTATTTATCACGGATTAAGTGCCCTAATTCATGGGCAGCATCAAATCGACTACGTTCTGCAGATTTTTGTGTATTTAAAAATACAAATGGATGATTTTCATACCAAGTACAAAAGGCATCAATGTCCTTTGTATCTAAAGATAATGAAAATACACGAACACCCTTAACTTCAAGTAGGGTGATCATATTCGGAATAGGTTCATTGCCAAGCCCCCATTCTAATCTTAGTTCCTGAGCAGCCTCTTCAGGAGAAATATCAGAAAAATCAGGCAATACGGCTTGACTTAGTGTAAATTCTGTCTCGAGCCAGTCATTTAACAAAAAAGCCGTAATGCTATGATTTAATGCTTGTTTTTCAAGCCTCTTCGAGGTGCGTGAACGAGCACGAAAACTTACTGCCTGAGATTTCAACTCAGGCAGTCTTTCGTCATTAGTAAAGAAATGAACTGGAAACTCTAATAAATTGGCTAATTCATTTAAATCAGGTATTTGCTCATCTTTTACATAGTTTCTAACCTGTCGAGCGGTAATACCTAATAACTCAGCTAATTTTGTTTGCGTACAACCACGTTTATCCAGCGCAAATTCCAGTCTCTCACGATTAAATGTCTGCATGATTTATCATTCAAATTATCCTGCTTTTTGTTTTCTTTCAACCAAAGGCTCATATTCTTCAACAGGTTGCTTACGTTCAAGCTCATCAAATTTAGTTAAATCAACATCAGCTAATATAATTCGCTGCTTGTACCCAGTTATTTGATGACTAACAAAACCACTCGGTAAAGATAATTCAAGTTGCACTTTATTATACTTCCAGTGAAACAGCAGAACCCAAAACTGCACAGTATCAGGCAAATCTAGTTTTGAATTACGAATAGCCTCCTCAAATCCCTTACCTTTCCTTGCGGTTGTCATTGGCATCCCGTGATGCCTACCAACATCTGAAGTAGCAGTAGCCACAATAATACTTTTAGTTCGACATGGCGAGAGACATAGAAATGCACCACCCGACCAAGGCTCAAGCGTCCAGCCATCTTTACTTAAATATACCCTTAGAGCAAATGTAATTTCTGCTTGCCGATACATCCCCAATGTATTTCTGTCAGATAATGCTGCTTTGTCCTGAATATTATTATGCGCAGTAAGTACAATCTCTTTAAGCATCTCCTGAGATAAGTACTTGCTGATTTCACTTAAAGCAATATCACTATTTTGTTGCTCGACTATTTCTCCTACTTCAAATGGGAAAGGTTCTGATAATGCAAATTCCACCATAAAAATTTCCTAATTTTATACGTAATGTTTACACAATATATCAGGAAATATGAAAACGTACAACTATATCTATAAAGCAATTAATAAGTAGCCTGCCCAACCGTGTCCTTATCTTTCGGCACACCCGACCTGCAAATCACGCAAAACTTGGAATCCGTGTGTAGGGTGTGTGCGGTACATACGCACGCAGTCTTTTTAAACCACAGCCCTTCCCAACTAAACCAAAAGGTCGTCTGAACCCTATTTTCAGACGACCTTTTGCCACTTTGTAAAACAAATCTTCCCACCATCCTCTCCCCAAACATCGCCCGAACCAGTAAACTTCTCATATTTCAACAACTCCTTGGAAGCAAACCATGTCTGGTATCTACCTACCCCGCCTATTCCCGCCCCATATCGCCGAACGCGGCCTGTTGTATTTTCAGCAGGGCAAGGTTCTCGATGTCCGAAAAACTTCCGCCGGGCATTATCGGGCGGAGGTGTGCGGTTCGGAAAACTATTGGGTATAGTTGAAGCTGGATAGTGATTTGTATATTAAAGACGAAGGCTGCAATTGTCCTTATATCTAAGAGTGCAAACATACCTTAAATTACTATATTGCATAGGCAAAATACAAGCCTATAACGAATTGGAAACAAAATGCCGTCTGAAAACATCTTCAGACGGCATTATAAAATCTGTTCACCTTTTCAGATGAGTAATGTACACCCTTATACAATTTTTGCTACTATGCCCCATAAATCCACGGCTAAAGATATCCTTATTATGTCCTATGATTTATCGAAACGACTTGTAATCGGCTTAGCATCAAGTGCCCTATTCGACTTATCCGAATCGGATAATATATTTAGAATGGAAGGGGCAGAAACCTATAGGCAATATCAGAGAGAAAAACAAAACCATCCCCTAAAAAAGGCGTTGTCTTTCCATTTATTAAAAAACTTCTGTCAATCAATGAAATAAACCCAAACGACCCAACGATTGGGTTTATTCTTTTATCCAGAAACAATCCAGATACAGATTACGAGTCATAACTATAGGCTTAATATTACACGATTCTCATTCCATCAAGGCGGAAAACCGCACAAATACTGAAACACTATCGATCGATTTGTAAACAAGCCTACTTAAGTAACTTGCAGTCCTTATCATTTCCTTTAAAATAATCCAGCCCGTCACTACACGAACTGGCGGACTTCTTGCAAATAAAGGTTACTAGATTTTCATTCATCTTAATAATAAAAGGATTTTTATCTTTATCTATGGCTACCGCCTTCAACATGAATTTACTGTCTAAAGCCCCGCGCGCGATTCCATTCAAACGGATACAAAAGCCTTCTGCCTCTTTAATCGGCAAACTTGGCCACTTGGTAGATGTTTGTTTAAACCTCCCATTCTGCAGATAAAACTTTTCCATAAAATGTGCATTTTCTAACAAGGCTGCCCGCACTGCATTTATCTTTGCTTTCTCAACATAATTGCGATAGCTCGGATAAACAATTAAAGCAAGTACAGACAATATCAAGACCACTGATATTAATTCAACCAGCGTAAACCCCCGATTATCAGTCATTACTTTACTTCCAATAAGAACAGATTATTCAACATATTTCTTTGAACAGACTTACTATCCCATTCAACAGTATGCATATTTCCCACTCTATTTTTTAGCGGCCGGTATAGCCGGTTTGGCTGGGCCTTTTGGTGCGGGCGCGCCGACCGAAGCCTGGTCCTTCAGCTTCGCCAGCACCGCAGGGCCGATGCCCTTTACCTTGGTCAAATCGTCTACAGACTTGAACGCACCGTTTTGCGCACGGTATTCCGCAATGGCCTTCGCCTTCGCCGGGCCTATGCCCGGCAGCGCCTCCAACTCCTGCTGCGAAGCCGCATTGATGTTTACCGCCGCAAGGGAGAAGGCGCAGGAGAACAGCATACAGAACAGCACGAACATTTTCTTCATGGTTTTTCCTTTAAGGGTTGCAAACAATAAACCGCATCTTGCGACGATAAAACGAGTCATTCTAAAATGAATATCCCAAAGTTTCAAGCCGTTCCTCCGCAAACCCGACCGGACACCGTACGGATGCCGTCCCGCCATCACCGACATTTTTTCCGGGCAAAGCAAACATTTTTTCCGGGCAAAGCAAAAACCCCCGAATAATCGGGGGTTTTCTGAATGGGTGTTTGGCAGTGACCTACTTTCGCATGGAAGAACCACACTATCATCGGCGCTGAGTCGTTTCACGGTCCTGTTCGGGATGGGAAGGCGTGGGACCAACTCGCTATGGCCGCCAAACTTAAACTGTTACAAATCGGTAAAGCCTTAATCAATATATTCGGTAATGACTGAATCAGTCAGTAAGCTTTTATCTCTTGAAGTTCTTCAAATGATAGAGTCAAGCCTCACGAGCAATTAGTATGGGTTAGCTTCACGCGTTACCGCGCTTCCACACCCCACCTATCAACGTCCTGGTCTCGAACGACTCTTTAGTGCGGTTAAACCGCAAGGGAAGTCTCATCTTCAGGCGAGTTTCGCGCTTAGATGCTTTCAGCGCTTATCTCTTCCGAACTTAGCTACCCGGCTATGCAACTGGCGTTACAACCGGTACACCAGAGGTTCGTCCACTCCGGTCCTCTCGTACTAGGAGCAGCCCCCGTCAAACTTCCAACGCCCACTGCAGATAGGGACCAAACTGTCTCACGACGTTTTAAACCCAGCTCACGTACCACTTTAAATGGCGAACAGCCATACCCTTGGGACCGACTACAGCCCCAGGATGTGATGAGCCGACATCGAGGTGCCAAACTCCGCCGTCGATATGAACTCTTGGGCGGAATCAGCCTGTTATCCCCGGAGTACCTTTTATCCGTTGAGCGATGGCCCTTCCATACAGAACCACCGGATCACTATGTCCTGCTTTCGCACCTGCTCGACTTGTCGGTCTCGCAGTTAAGCTACCTTTTGCCATTGCACTATCAGTCCGATTTCCGACCGGACCTAGGTAACCTTCGAACTCCTCCGTTACGCTTTGGGAGGAGACCGCCCCAGTCAAACTGCCTACCATGCACGGTCCCCGACCCGGATGACGGGTCTGGGTTAGAACCTCAAAGACACCAGGGTGGTATTTCAAGGACGGCTCCACAGAGACTGGCGTCTCTGCTTCTAAGCCTCCCACCTATCCTACACAAGTGACTTCAAAGTCCAATGCAAAGCTACAGTAAAGGTTCACGGGGTCTTTCCGTCTAGCAGCGGGTAGATTGCATCTTCACAACCACTTCAACTTCGCTGAGTCTCAGGAGGAGACAGTGTGGCCATCGTTACGCCATTCGTGCGGGTCGGAACTTACCCGACAAGGAATTTCGCTACCTTAGGACCGTTATAGTTACGGCCGCCGTTTACTGGGGCTTCGATCCGATGCTCTCACATCTTCAATTAACCTTCCAGCACCGGGCAGGCGTCACACCCTATACGTCCACTTTCGTGTTAGCAGAGTGCTGTGTTTTTAATAAACAGTCGCAGCCACCTATTCTCTGCGACCCTCCGGGGCTTACGGAGCAAGTCCTTAACCTTAGAGGGCATACCTTCTCCCGAAGTTACGGTATCAATTTGCCGAGTTCCTTCTCCTGAGTTCTCTCAAGCGCCTTAGAATTCTCATCCTGCCCACCTGTGTCGGTTTGCGGTACGGTTCGATTCAAACTGAAGCTTAGTGGCTTTTCCTGGAAGCGTGGTATCGGTTGCTTCGTGTCCGTAGACACTCGTCGTCACTTCTCGGTGTTAAGAAGACCCGGATTTGCCTAAGTCTTCCACCTACCGGCTTAAACAAGCTATTCCAACAGCTTGCCAACCTAACCTTCTCCGTCCCCACATCGCATTTGAATCAAGTACAGGAATATTAACCTGTTTCCCATCGACTACGCATTTCTGCCTCGCCTTAGGGGCCGACTCACCCTACGCCGATGAACGTTGCGCAGGAAACCTTGGGCTTTCGGCGAGCGGGCTTTTCACCCGCTTTATCGCTACTCATGTCAACATTCGCACTTCTGATACCTCCAGCACACTTTACAATGCACCTTCATCAGCCTACAGAACGCTCCCCTACCATGCCGGTAAACCGGCATCCGCAGCTTCGGTTATAGATTTGAGCCCCGTTACATCTTCCGCGCAGGACGACTCGACCAGTGAGCTATTACGCTTTCTTTAAATGATGGCTGCTTCTAAGCCAACATCCTGGCTGTCTGGGCCTTCCCACTTCGTTTACCACTTAATCTATCATTTGGGACCTTAGCTGGCGGTCTGGGTTGTTTCCCTCTTGACAACGGACGTTAGCACCCGCTGTCTGTCTCCCGAGGAACCACTTGATGGTATTCTTAGTTTGCCATGGGTTGGTAAGTTGCAATAACCCCCTAGCCATAACAGTGCTTTACCCCCATCAGTGTCTTGCTCGAGGCACTACCTAAATAGTTTTCGGGGAGAACCAGCTATCTCCGAGTTTGTTTAGCCTTTCACCCCTATCCACAGCTCATCCCCGCATTTTGCAACATGCGTGGGTTCGGTCCTCCAGTACCTGTTACGGCACCTTCAACCTGGCCATGGATAGATCACTCGGTTTCGGGTCTACACCCAGCAACTCATCGCCCTATTAAGACTCGGTTTCCCTACGCCTCCCCTATTCGGTTAAGCTCGCTACTGAATGTAAGTCGTTGACCCATTATACAAAAGGTACGCAGTCACACCACTAGGGCGCTCCCACTGTTTGTATGCATCAGGTTTCAGGTTCTGTTTCACTCCCCTCCCGGGGTTCTTTTCGCCTTTCCCTCACGGTACTGGTTCACTATCGGTCGATGATGAGTATTTAGCCTTGGAGGATGGTCCCCCCATATTCAGACAGGATTTCACGTGCCCCGCCCTACTTTTCGTACGCTTAGTACCGCTGTTGAGATTTCGAATACGGGACTGTCACCCACTATGGTCAAGCTTCCCAGCTTGTTCTTCTATCTCGACAGTTATTACGTACAGGCTCCTCCGCGTTCGCTCGCCACTACTTGCGGAATCTCGGTTGATTTCTTTTCCTCCGGGTACTTAGATGGTTCAGTTCTCCGGGTTCGCTTCTCTAAGTCTATGTATTCAACTTAGGATACTGCACAGAATGCAGTGGGTTTCCCCATTCGGACATCGCGGGATCATTGCTTTATTGCCAGCTCCCCCGCGCTTTTCGCAGGCTTACACGTCCTTCGTCGCCTATCATCGCCAAGGCATCCACCTGATGCACTTATTCACTTGACTCTATCATTTCAAGAACTTCTTTGACTTTGCCTAACATTCCGTTGACTAGAACATCAGACTTGAATTTCCTACTTTGATAAAGCTTACTGCTTTGTTGTGTCTTAATCCTGCCTTTTGTGTTTCAGGATTAAGTCGATACAATCATCACCCAAATACTGTGTTTGTTTTCTTTTCTCTTGCGAGAGATTTTTATCCTTTGCAAAGAATAAAAAATCAAAACAAACGCTTTGTCTTTGTTTGTTGATTTCGGCTTTCCAATTTGTTAAAGATCGATGCGTTCGATATTGCTATCTACTGTGCAAATCAAAACGAGCTGATTATTATATCAGCATTTTGTTCTTGGTCAAGTGTGACGTCGCCCTGAATGGATTCTGTTCCATTCTTCCGTTTTGATTTGTACAGTATTGGTGGAGGCAAACGGGATCGAACCGATGACCCCCTGCTTGCAAAGCAGGTGCTCTACCAACTGAGCTATGCCCCCGTTCTTGGTGGGTCTGGGAGGACTTGAACCTCCGACCCCACGCTTATCAAGCGTGTGCTCTAACCAGCTGAGCTACAAACCCGGATTCTCTTCTTAAGCGAATCTTGCCTTCACTCAAGCTTCTTCCGCATCTTTTTCAGTTTACCGATAAGTGTGAATGCCTAAAGCCTCTTCTTTCTCTAGAAAGGAGGTGATCCAGCCGCAGGTTCCCCTACGGCTACCTTGTTACGACTTCACCCCAGTCATGAAGCATACCGTGGTAAGCGGACTCCTTGTGGTTATCCTACCTACTTCTGGTATCCCCCACTCCCATGGTGTGACGGGCGGTGTGTACAAGACCCGGGAACGTATTCACCGCAGTATGCTGACCTGCGATTACTAGCGATTCCGACTTCATGCACTCGAGTTGCAGAGTGCAATCCGGACTACGATCGGTTTTGTGAGATTGGCTCCGCCTCGCGGCTTGGCTACCCTCTGTACCGACCATTGTATGACGTGTGAAGCCCTGGTCATAAGGGCCATGAGGACTTGACGTCATCCCCACCTTCCTCCGGCTTGTCACCGGCAGTCTCATTAGAGTGCCCAACTGAATGATGGCAACTAATGACAAGGGTTGCGCTCGTTGCGGGACTTAACCCAACATCTCACGACACGAGCTGACGACAGCCATGCAGCACCTGTGTTACGGCTCCCGAAGGCACTCCTCCGTCTCCGGAGGATTCCGTACATGTCAAGACCAGGTAAGGTTCTTCGCGTTGCATCGAATTAATCCACATCATCCACCGCTTGTGCGGGTCCCCGTCAATTCCTTTGAGTTTTAATCTTGCGACCGTACTCCCCAGGCGGTCAATTTCACGCGTTAGCTACGCTACCAAGCAATCAGGTTGCCCAACAGCTAATTGACATCGTTTAGGGCGTGGACTACCAGGGTATCTAATCCTGTTTGCTACCCACGCTTTCGGGCATGAACGTCAGTGTTGTCCCAGGAGGCTGCCTTCGCCATCGGTATTCCTCCACATCTCTACGCATTTCACTGCTACACGTGGAATTCTACCTCCCTCTGACACACTCGAGTCACCCAGTTCAGAACGCAGTTCCCGGGTTGAGCCCGGGGATTTCACATCCTGCTTAAGTAACCGTCTGCGCCCGCTTTACGCCCAGTAATTCCGATTAACGCTCGCACCCTACGTATTACCGCGGCTGCTGGCACGTAGTTAGCCGGTGCTTATTCTTCAGGTACCGTCATCAGCCGCTGATATTAGCAACAGCCTTTTCTTCCCTGACAAAAGTCCTTTACAACCCGAAGGCCTTCTTCAGACACGCGGCATGGCTGGATCAGGCTTGCGCCCATTGTCCAAAATTCCCCACTGCTGCCTCCCGTAGGAGTCTGGGCCGTGTCTCAGTCCCAGTGTGGCGGATCATCCTCTCAGACCCGCTACTGATCGTCGCCTTGGTAGGCCTTTACCCCACCAACTAGCTAATCAGATATCGGCCGCTCGAATAGCGCAAGGCCCGAAGGTCCCCTGCTTTCTCTCTCAAGACGTATGCGGTATTAGCTGATCTTTCGATCAGTTATCCCCCACTACTCGGTACGTTCCGATATGTTACTCACCCGTTCGCCACTCGCCACCCGAGAAGCAAGCTTCTCTGTGCTGCCGTCCGACTTGCATGTGTAAAGCATGCCGCCAGCGTTCAATCTGAGCCAGGATCAAACTCTTATGTTCAATCTCTAACTTTTTAACTTCTGGTCTGCTTCAAAGAAACCAACAGGACAATGTTCAAAACATTATCTTGTCTGTCTTTCAAACAGTGTGAGACTCAAGGCACTCACACTTATCGGTAATCTGTTTTGTTAAAGAGCGTTGCGAATTATAAAGTATTCCTTCCGCCTGTCAAGATATCTCTCGATATCCCCAACATTCTGTGCTATACTTTTCAGTTCGTCCGCCACTTCTGCAGCAGCGAAGAACCGAACTATACGCCCACAGGGAAAAACGGTCAATGCTTTTCTGAAGAAATTTTTTTAAAAATATTTATCTATTTGTTTATAAATTTAATTTATATCAGTCAATTTTATTTTCCATACAGAATTCTTCCAGTGCCCGATGGATATTTTCAGTCTGCCATTCGTTTTTTAAGGGTGCAACAATTTCGATTTGTCGGTTTTGGTAGTCAAATTGTATTTTCCATGCATACAGAAACATGGTTTCGGATTCTGTTCCGCCGTATAAGCTGTCGCCCAGAATCGGACTGCCCAAACTTTTCATCGCCACTCTCAATTGGTGCGTTTTGCCCGTATGCGGTTCTAGGATGAACAGCCGCAGTTTTTCGGCGATACTGATGCTGTGGAATCGGGTAACGGCGATATTTTCTGTATTGCGCGTCAACTTCCACATTCCACATCTGGATTTTTCCATTCCGCCTTTAATCCAACCCTGCTTTTTGGACGGCTTGCGGTCGGACAGTGCCAAATAGGTTTTTTTGATGCTTTTGCCGGCAAACTGTCCGCTAAGGGCGGACGCGCTTTCTTTGTTGAGGGCAAACAGTAAAATGCCGCTGGTCTGTTTGTCCAATCGGTGCAGCAGCCACACACGCTCTACGCCCAACTGTATGGCGAGTGTTCGGGCCAGTCCGGTCTCGCCGCTGTCTTGGTGGACGGATATGCCGCCCGGTTTGTTGATGGCGACGAAGTCTTGATGGCGGAACAAAATTTCCAACATATCCATATATGCCTTGCAAAAATAGAAGGGTTCAATTTTCGTGTTGATGTTCGGCAAGGATTTTTTCGTACACAGCTTGCGGCACGTAGCGGTGGATCGTTTCCGTCCAGCCTTCCGGCCCGACCAGTCCTTTGACCATAGTGGACGACACTTCGGCGATTTCGCGCGGCGGCATGAGGAATACGGTGGATATTTCGGGGGCGAGGTCGCTGTTGATATGGCGCATGGAACGTTCGTATTCGTAATCCGAAGCAGAACGGATGCCGCGCACGATGAATCCTGCATCTACCTCACGGGCGTAATGCACCAGAAATCGGTTTTCAAATACATCGGTTCTGACGTTGGGAAACATTTTAGTAATATCGCACAACATATCCTGCCTTTCAGCGACGGTATAGGTGCTGCGTTTGTCGGGGTTAATGCCGATGGCGACGATGAGTTCGTCAAACATAGATTGCGCCTGCCGTATCATCCACAGATGCCCCAATGTGGGCGGATCGAAACTGCCGGCATAAACGGCGCGGCGCGGTGTATTCGGTAACATTTGATTCCTCCCGGCTTCATAGTCGGCTGTGTGTTGGTGCGTGTGCATCCGTATTGTATGCCCAAAGTAAAATGCCGTCTGAAGCATTTTCAGACGGCATAGTCGGACGGCGTTTTACCGGCATCAATCCTCGCCGTTTAAAGACAACAGGATGTTCAGCAGGCTGCTGAAGATGTTGTAAAGCGAGATAAACAGTGTCAGTGCCGCGCTGATGTGGCTGTCTTCGCCGCCGTCGATGACGGTGCGTACCTGCCACATAATCATTAAGGAACTGAACAAGACAAAACCGGCGGAAATGGTCAGGGCGAGTGCGGGAATACCCAAAAACAGATTGGCAACCACGGCGACCATCAGAATGACCGCACCTACGGTCAGGAAGCGTCCGAGCGCGTTCATATCGAGCCGGGTTCGGCGCGCCAAGGCGGACATCGTTAAAAAGACGGCGGCGGTCATCGCGGCGGCAATGCCGACGATTTTCGCACCGTCGGCAATATGGAGCGCGTATTGCAGCACGGGGCCGATCAATACGCCCATACCGAATGTGAATACCATCAGCAGGGTAACGCCGGTATTGCTGTAACGGTTTTTCTCGATGAAGTGGATCATACCGTAGAAAAACGCCAACACGACGGCAAACCCTATCCAGCGCGAACCGAAGGCGGCGTAAAAATTGAAACCGGCATTGGCGGCAAGTGCCGCGCCTGCGGAAGCCGGAATAAATGAAAATCCGAGCAGGCGGTAGGTTTTCTGCAGGACGGTGTTTTTAGAAACCGTATGCGCGGTGTAGTCGTAAACGTCGTGTTGCATATCATCTGCTCCTGAAAGCGCGGTTGGGAATAATGGGGGATTTTAACATTGCCCAATGTCAAAATTTGTCCGGTTGCGTGAAGATAAAGTTGTCCGGCGTATTTTAAAGGCCGTCTGAAGCAGTTTCGGACAGCCTGTGTTCAAAACGGAAAACCGTTATTGCGGAACGTATCCCTGAACGGCATCCGCGCCGTCGCCGAAGAAATACTGCTCCATCTGCTGAGCCAGGTATTCGCGCGCGCGCGGATCGGCGAGGCTTAAACGGTTTTCGTTAATCAGCATCGTTTGGTGGCGCGTCCACGCCGCCCACGCTTCTTGCGATACGTTTTCAAAAATGCGCTTGCCCAATTCGTTGGGAAGCGGCGGAAATTTCATGCCTTCGGCTTCTTTGTTGAGCTTGACGCAGAATACCATGCGTGCCATAGCGGATTCCTTTGCTGTGTTCAGAAATAACGGGGTGATTTTAACCGATTAGGGATACGGACAAAAGCCTTCTTATTCCCGATGATAGGGATGGTTGTGCAGGATGGAAACGGCGCGGTAGAGCTGCTCGGTCAGAAAGACGCGCACCATGCCGTGCGGCAGGGTCAGGCTGGACAGGCGCATCATCATGCGTGCCTGCTGTTTGAGGCGGTCGGTCATGCCGTCCGCGCCGCCGATGACGAAGCAGACGTGTTCGCCGTTTTGCCGCCAGCTTTTGAGGTGTTCCGCCAGCTCGACGGAGGTCGGTGCTTTGCCGCGTTCGTCAAGAACGACGAGGAACGCGCCTTGCGGAATGGCTTCAAGGATGCGTTTTTCTTCCGCCGCCATACCTTGGGCGGCATTCACGCCCGCGCCGCGTTTTTCGGGTTTGATTTCTTTGAGTGCGTAGGCGACGTCGCGTCCGAAGCGTTTGGCGTATTCGGCGACGGCCTCATCAACCCAGCGCGGCATTTTGGTGCCGACTGCCAAAACGGTGATGTTCAATGCTTTCTCCCTTACAGGAAAATGCCGTCTGAAGGTTCAGACGGCATCGGGAATCAGTCTGCCGCGTGCCACGGCTTCTGCATTCCGGCGTGGAAACTCGGTTTCTCGCCGCCCCAGAGGGTGTCGATGTCGTAGAAGTCGCGCACGGCAGGGAGCATGACGTGGACGACGAGGTCTCCTGCATCAACCAGCGTCCATTCGCCGCTGTCGCCTTCGGTACTGAGGATTTCAAAACCGGCTTCTTTCAAATCGACGGCAACGTTGTTGGCCAGTGCTTTGACTTGGCGCGTACTGTCGCCGCTGGCGATAATCATTCTGGCAAACAGCGAAGTTTTGTCTTGGGTTTCGAGAACGGAAATGTCTTTGGCTTTGATGTCTCCGAGGGCGTTGACGGCGACCCCGACCATTTTTTGCAGGTCTTGCAGTTCTTGTTCGTTCATTATTTTCCTAACGGGATGTTTTCAGACGGCATTATAGCCGTTTCTTACTGATTTGACTTTATTTTTCATACAAACCGTGTTCGCGGATGTAGCGTGCGGCGGCAGGCGGGATGCCGTCTGAAACGCCTTGGCCGGCAAGGTTGCGGCGGATTTCCGTTGACGACACATTATGCATCGGGGCGGACAAGATGCGGACGCTGCCGTCCTGAAGGGACTTGCCCAGCCACGCGTGCAGTTCGCGCGGGGTTTGGTGCAGGCTGTCGCCCTGCCTCATGGCGACGGCGATATTGGTTTCGCGCACGAGCATCTGCCATTTTTTCCATGTGTGCAGCTTCATCAGGCTGTCGCTGCCCATCAGCCACCAGAGTTGCGCGGATGGGAACTGCTGGCGGAAGATTTGGACGGTATCAAAAGTATAGGTTGCACCTTCTCGGACGATGTCGCAATCGCTGACGGCAAAACGCGCGTCTTCTGCCGTCGCCAATTCGACCATGGCAAGGCGGTCGGCGGCGGAAGCGGAGGCTGCGTCTTTGTGATACGGGCCGCCTGTCGGCAGGAAAACAACCGCGTCCAAGCCGATTTCGTCGGCAAAGGCACGGGCGATATGAAGATGTCCGTTGTGTATCGGGTCGAAAGTACCGCCGAACAATCCGATTTTCTTCATGATGTTTCCATTCCTTCCGATAAGTCCATGCCGTCTGAAACACTGCCGTCCACAACCAGCGTCAGTTTGCCGGTAACGGGATGGATGACCAGTCCGTGAACGGCGATATGGCGCGGCATCAGCGGATGGTTACGGATAAGGTCCACCGTGTGGCGCACGCTGTCTTCGACGTTGTCGAAACCGGTCAGCCAGCCGTCGAGGTCGATACCGGCATAACGCAGGGTTTCGATACGGTCTTCGGGAATCCGGCTTTCCCGGACGCGCCCGAGGAATTCTTCGGCATTCAGCCCCTGCATACCGCAATCGTGATGGGCGATGACCATAATCTCTCTGACCTTCAGTTCAAACACGGCAACCAAAAGGCTCCGCATCACCGAACCCCACGGGTGCGTAACCAGCGCGCCGGCATTTTTAATCAGCTTGGCATCGCCGTTTTTCAAACCCAACGCGTCGGGCAGCAGCCCGATAATCCGCGCATCCATACAGGACAAAACTGCCAGCCCGCGTTCGGGGTATTTGTCGGTAAAGTATTTTTCATATTCGCCCGACTCGACAAACTGCCGGTTATGGGCAAGGATGTTATCCAACTCGCTCATTTTGCCGTCCTCTGAAAAAGGGTTCACATTATAACGTTTCCGTCTGTTTTCCGCCTTCGCCGCCGTCCAACAGCAGGAAAATACCCAGCGCGAACGCCGCCAACAGCAATGTCAGCACCATCGCCCGCGCGTAATTATCCTCACCCGCGCGTCCCAAATAGGCATAAATCAAAGTCGTCAGCGTCTGCCATTCCGGACGCGACAGAAACAATGTCGCCGCAAATTCGCCCACGCAGGTTGCCGCCGCCAAAGTCAGACCGCGCCGCAACGCCGGTTTCAAGAGGGGGAACGTGATGCGGCATGCCGTCTGAAAGCCGTTTGCACCCAAACCCGCCGCCGCCCTGCCGTAATCCGGCGGCAGTGCATCCCAGGCTGATAAAACATCTTTTGCCACAAACGGATACGCCAGCAGCGCATACATCGCCAGCAGCAACGGCAACGAAGCCGTCCACTGCGGATAAAGCAGCAGCACGCCCGCCGAAACACAAACCGGCGACACCATAAACGGCAAAAACATCAGCCCGCGCATCCACGCCGACCGCCGCGCCGCCGCCGCATACACCACACCCAAAACCGCCGCCGCATACACCGCCGCCGCCGAGAAGCGCAAAGTATTCCACACCGCCTGCCACGTTTCACTTTCCATTAACACACGCCACGATTCGCCGGCCGACCACGCTTTCACAACAATTGCCAACAAAGGAAACAGGCAGCACACAGACAACACCGCCGCCGCAAACGCCAGCAGCACATATTCCCCGACCGACTGCGGCGGCGACGGCATCACAGGGGAAACCGCCTTATCCGAAACCGCGCGCCTGCCGAACCACGCATACAGCAACCCTGCCGCCGCCGTTACCCCCAACACCAGCCACACCAGCACCGAAGCAACCGCCATATCGAGTTCGAACATGACCAACTGGTAAATTTCCACTTCGACCGTGGCATAACGGCTGCCGCCCAGCAGCAGCGCCAGCCCGAACCCGGAAAAACAATACAGAAAGACAAGGCACACGCCGCCGGCAAGCCACGGGCGCAAAACGGGCATTTCAATGTCCCAAAACCGCCGCCACGCCCCCGCGCCCAACGTCCGTGCCGTCTGAAGCCGTGCCGCAGGCACTTGCACAAACCCCTGATACGCCGCCCTGACCAACACAGGAAGGTTGAAAAACACATTGCCGTACAACAACAGATACGGCGTATCCTGCCTGCCGCGCCACAACAGCCCGTCCGCCCCGAACAGGGCCAGCACGCCCACGCCCGCCACCAACGTGGGCATCACAAAAGGCAGCATCAGCAGGCGCAGCACCAAAGCCCGCCCCGGAAACGCCAGCCGCGCCAGCACCCACGCGACAGGCACGCCCAAAGGCAGCACCAGCACACAGGTTGCCGCTGCCTGAAATACCGTCCACGCCAAACGTTTGAGCATATAGGCATCCGACAGCACCGCGCGCCACGCCAAACCGTCATACGCCGCCACCGCCCACAAAGGCGCAACGACCATTACCGCCAAAAAAGCCGAAGGCAGCAGGGCAAAAGCACCCCATACCACCCAACGCCGTCCATCCATCGCCTTCCCCACTTGAAACACTGATGTTGCGATTGTACCCAAAAGCCCCCACATACCGTATATTTCAATCCGACTACATACCGTATCCGCCTTCCTCCCGCCGTCTGAAATATAGTGGATTAACAAAAATCAGGACAAGGCGACGAAGCTGCAGACAGTACAAATAGTACGGAACCGATTCACTCGGTGCTTCAGCACCTTAGAGAATCGTTCTCTTTGAGCTAAGGCGAGGCAACGCCGTACTGGTTTTTGTTAATCCACTATAAATCGTTCAAATAAACAGGAATATAACTTCAGACAAACAACTTACCGCCCGATTTGTGCTATCGTTTTCGCACAACTTAAAAAAACCTGACAATTTTGTACTTTTATTACAGAGAAAGGCTTTACAAATGGACGGCTGGACACAGACGCTGTCCGCGCAAACCCTGTTGGGCATTTCGGCGGCGGCAATCATCCTCATTCTGATTTTAATCGTCAAATTCCGCATCCACGCGCTGCTGACACTGGTCATCGTCAGCCTGCTGACGGCTTTGGCAACCGGTTTGCCCACAGGCAGCATTGTCAACGACATACTGGTCAAAAACTTCGGCGGCACGCTCGGCGGCGTGGCGCTTCTGGTCGGCCTGGGCGCGATGCTCGGACGTTTGGTCGAAACATCCGGCGGCGCACAGTCGCTGGCGGACGCGCTGATCCGGATGTTCGGCGAAAAACGCGCACCGTTCGCGCTGGGCGTTGCCTCGCTGATTTTCGGCTTCCCGATTTTCTTCGATGCCGGACTAATCGTCATGCTGCCCATCGTGTTCGCCACCGCACGGCGCATGAAACAGGACGTACTGCCCTTCGCGCTTGCCTCCATCGGCGCATTTTCCGTCATGCACGTCTTCCTGCCGCCCCATCCGGGCCCGATTGCCGCTTCCGAATTTTACGGCGCGAACATCGGCCAAGTTTTGATTTTGGGTCTGCCGACCGCCTTCATCACATGGTATTTCAGCGGCTATATGCTCGGCAAAGTGTTGGGGCGCACCATCCATGTTCCCGTTCCCGAACTGCTCAGCGGCGGCACGCAAGACAACGACCTGCCGAAAGAACCTGCCAAAGCAGGAACGGTCGTCGCCATCATGCTGATTCCCATGCTGCTGATTTTCCTGAATACCGGCGTATCGGCCCTCATCAGCGAAAAACTCGTAAGTGCGGACGAAACCTGGGTTCAGACGGCAAAAATAATCGGTTCGACACCGATCGCCCTTCTGATTTCCGTATTGGTCGCACTGTTTGTCTTGGGACGCAAACGCGGCGAAAGCGGCAGCGCGTTGGAAAAAACCGTGGACGGCGCACTCGCCCCCGTCTGTTCCGTGATTCTGATTACCGGCGCGGGCGGTATGTTCGGCGGCGTTTTGCGCGCTTCCGGCATCGGCAAGGCACTCGCCGACAGCATGGCGGATTTGGGCATTCCCGTCCTTTTGGGCTGTTTCCTTGTCGCCTTGGCACTGCGTATCGCGCAAGGTTCGGCAACCGTCGCCCTGACCACCGCCGCCGCGCTGATGGCTCCTGCCGTTGCCGCCGCCGGCTTTACCGACTGGCAGCTCGCCTGTATCGTATTGGCAACGGCGGCAGGTTCGGTCGGTTGCAGCCACTTCAACGACTCCGGCTTCTGGCTGGTCGGCCGTCTCTTGGACATGGACGTACCGACCACGCTGAAAACCTGGACGGTCAACCAAACCCTCATCGCACTCATCGGCTTTGCCTTGTCCGCACTGCTGTTCGCCATCGTCTGACAGACGGAAAGGATAGTAAATGACTACGCATTTTGTCGTTATGGGCGTATGCGGCTGCGGCAAGACCACCGCCGCGCTGTCCCTGCAGAAACACCTCGGTCAATGTCCCTATGCCGAAGGCGACGAGTTCCACACCCAAGCCAACCGCGACAAGATGGGCGCGGGTATTCCGCTGACCGATGAAGACCGCTATCCGTGGTTGGGCAATCTGCGCGACTGGATGACGCAACAGGCGCAAAACGGTGCGAACCACACCATCGTAACCTGTTCCGCCCTCAAACGCGGCTACCGCGACATTCTGCGCGGAGCCGAAGGCAAAGCTGCCTTCATCCACCTCAGTCCGCCGCAAGACATCAACCTCGAGCGCATGATGTCGCGCAAAGGACATTACATGAAAGCAGGGATGCTCGATTCGCAACTGGAAATCCTCGAGGAACTGGGCGAAGGCGAATACGGGGTCAAAATCGCCAACCCCGGCACGCCCGAAGCGGTCGAAGCCGATATTCTGAACTGGGTTGCCTCGGAAAACCTGCTTTGAAGCAATATGCCGTCTGAAGCCCGACACAGGATGGGTTTCAGACGGCATAAACATCGGGAACAGAATGGATTACATTGATTTATAGTGGATTAACAAAAACCAGTACAGCGTTGCCTCGCCTTAGCTCAAAGAGAACGATTCTCTAAGGTGCTGAAGCACCAAGTGAATCGGTTCCGTACTATCTGTACTGTCTGCGGCTTCGTCGCCTTGTCCTGATTTTTGTTAATCCACTATAAAATGGAAAATACCCGGCTATCGTCTCATTTTCGTTTTAATCAGCCATAAAAATGCCGTCTGAAACCCTTTCAGACGGCATTTCTGTCAAACGCCGGACGCACTCAACCCAAACTCAACAGCAGGTTGCGGAACGCGTTCGGGTCTTTGATAAACGTCATCTCGCCCGCCTGCGGAAAATGAAAATCCAACAGGCGCGACACCCAAAAACGGATGCAGCCGGCACGTTGGGCGGTCGGGAAATACGCCTTTTCTTCGGCACTCAAGGGGCGCACGCCCTCATAACCGCCGATAAACGCCTTTTTCAACGCCTCATCCAACTTATTGTCCGCCGTCCTTGCCCAATCGTTGACCGCAATCGCCAAGTCATACATAAAATTGCCCCGGCAGGCGTAATAGAAATCGATGAAGCCCGATACCTGACCGCCGTCAAGCAACACATTGTCTTTAAACAGATCGGCATGGATGATGCCCGAAGGCAGATGATTGCCGAGATTGTCCTTCAACGCATCGATTTCGGAACACAGCAGTGCGGCATCGTCTTGCGACAGGACGGGCAGCAGCCGGGCGCACGCCTCCGTCCACCACGCATTGTAACGCGGGTTTTCCATTTCCAAAGGGAAATCGGCGGCGGCAAGGTGCATTTTCGCCAACATCGCACCGGTATGAAAACACTGCTCAGCCGTCGGCAGCGCGGTATCCGAACCTTTCAGGCAGGCAACCAGGCAGGCAGGCTTACCCGCCAAAACGGAATCAAGCCGGCCGTCTTTGCGCGCAACCGGCGCGGCAACCGCCACGCCCTTCATACTCAAATGCCGGTTAAGCTCCAGAAAAAACGGCAGCTCTTCCTGTTTCAACACTTCAAACACGGTCAGCACATAACGTCCCGAAGTCGTCGTCAGAAAATAATTGCTGTTGGTAATCCCCTGCGCGATGCCCTGCAGGGAAACAAATTCCCCCAAATCGTAACCGCTCAGGAAGCCGCGCATTTCATCATCGGAAACACTGGTATAGACAGACATATCAACTCACTTGCTCAAAAACGGGCAAACCCGCCGTCAGAACGCCGGACGGCAGGCAAACATATAATTCACATCGGTCGAATCGCACAGGGCATAAGTTTGCGACAACACATGGTAAGTCATACCCTTCGTATCCGCCACATCCAAGCCTGCCTGACGGCACATTCGCGCCAGCTCGGCAGGTGCGATGAATTTTTTCCAGTCGTGCGTGCCTTTGGGGACAAACTTCAACAGATATTCCGCCGCCACAATCAGATGCAGGTACGATTTCGGGTTTTTATTGATGGTGGAAAAAAACACCATGCCGTCCGGTTTGACCAGATTGGCACAAGCACGCACGATGGCGGCGGGATCGGGGACGTGTTCCATCATTTCCATGCACGTTACCACATCGAACGAGTGCGGTTCCGCCTCGGCAAGGTCTTCCACGCGGATACATTCGTATTCGATATCGGCGACATTGTTCAAAGCCGCGTGCAGGCGGGCGGTTTCCAACGACTGCTCCGCCATGTCGATGCCCTTTACAAACGCCGCGCCGCGCCGCGCCATACTTTCCGCCAAGATGCCGCCGCCGCAGCCCACGTCCAAAACCCGTTTGCCGCACAAATCCGCGTGTCCGTCGATATAATCCAGCCGCAGCGGATTGATGTCGTGCAAGGTTTTGAACTCGCCCGACTTGTCCCACCATTTGTCGGCAATCCGGCTGAATTTGGCGATTTCCCCCTCATCGACATTATATTTTTTGTCGGACATTTTCCCTCCCATCTGACGAACCGCCCACTCCAAAACCCAAGATTATACTATGGAACACAATGCCGTCTGAAAGCCTTTTCGGGCGGCGCGGCGCAAATACCTTACAAATCCTTACACTTTACGGCATAATGGCGGCTCGCTTTTTCTGGCAGAAAGACAAAATATGCCCAACAAAACCCCTTCACTGTTCGGCGGCGCGATGATTATCGCCGGCACGGTCATCGGCGCAGGCATGCTCGCCAACCCGACCGCCACATCCGGCGTATGGTTTACCGGCTCGCTGGCCGTGTTGCTGTACACCTGGTTTTCTATGCTTTCCAGCGGCCTGATGATTTTGGAAGTCAACACCCATTATCCGCACGGCGCAAGTTTCGACACGATGGTCAAAGACCTGCTCGGACGCGGCTGGAACATCATCAACGGCATCGCCGTCGCCTTCGTTTTATACCTGCTTACTTACGCTTATATCTTCGTCGGCGGCGACCTGACCGCCAAAGGCTTAGGCAGCGCGGCAGGCGGCGACGTTTCACTCACCGTCGGACAACTCGTCTTCTTCGGCATCCTCGCCTTTTGCGTATGGGCATCCGCACGCTTGGTCGACCGCTTCACCGGCGTCCTTATCGGCGGCATGGTATTGACCTTTATTTGGGCGGCCGGCGGGCTGATTGCCGATGCCAAGCCGTCCGTCCTCTTCGATACCCAAGCCCCCGCCGGCACAAACTACTGGATTTACGCCGCCACCGCCCTGCCCGTCTGCCTCGCTTCCTTCGGCTTCCACGGCAACGTCTCCAGCCTGCTCAAATACTTTAAAGGCGACGCGCCCAAAGTGGCTAAATCCATCTGGACGGGCACACTGATTGCGCTGGTAATTTACGTCCTCTGGCAAACCGCCATCCAAGGCAACCTGCCGCGCAACGAGTTCGCCCCCGTCATCGCCGCCGAAGGGCAAGTCTCCGTCCTCATCGAAACCCTGTCCAAATTCGCCCAAACCGGCAATATGGACAAAATATTGTCCCTGTTTTCCTATATGGCGATCGCCACCTCGTTTTTAGGCGTAACGCTCGGACTCTTCGACTACATCGCCGACATCTTCAAATGGAACGACAGCATCTCCGGCCGCACCAAAACCGCCGCGCTGACCTTCCTGCCGCCCCTGATTTCCTGCCTGCTCTTCCCCACCGGCTTCGTTACCGCCATCGGCTACGTCGGCCTGGCGGCAACCGTCTGGACAGGCATCATCCCCGCCATGCTGCTCTACCGTTCGCGCAAAAAATTCGGCGCAGGCAAAACCTATAAAGTTTACGGCGGCTTGTGGCTGATGGTTTGGGTCTTCCTTTTCGGCATCGTCAACATCGCCGCACAGGTATTGAGCCAAATGGAACTCGTCCCCGTATTTAAAGGATAAAGGCAAAATGCCGTCTGAAGCCCGCCGGCGGCTTCAGACGGCATTGCCGCAACAAACGGCAACCGTATTCCGGCACACAGCGCATTACCCTGCCCCTCACGCACAAATCCCGCCCCGACAAACCGGGACGCAACCATAAAGGAACAATGATGAAGCTCAAAATAGACATTGCAACCAACAACTTCAAACACGGCGGCGGCACGGAACGCTACACATTGGATTTGGTAAAGGGTCTGAACAGACAAAACATCACACCGGCCGTTTATGCGACGAAATTTGATCACAGCATTCCTGAATACGCCCTAATCGAACCCCATCTTGTCGATCAACACCGGACGCTGAAAAAACTACGCTCATTCCTCTTTTCAAGCCGGCTCGCTCAAACCAGAAAAAACAGTGCCGCCAAACTGATTGCCTGCCACCACGCCGATTACGCCGACCTCCTCATCTGCGGCGGCACACACTTGGGCTACCTGCACCATATGGCGCAAAAACCGAACCTGCTCGACCGCCTCGCCATACGCCGCAACCGCAGCAACTACGCCACCGCCAAACTGATTATGGCGCATTCCCATATGATGCGGCGCGAACTGGTCGGACTGTACGGCGTTCCCCCTGAAAGAATCCAAGTCGCGCAGATACGGAACGCTTCTTTCCACAACCCGGAGAAACTGCCGACCTGCGCGCCAAATACGGCTTTGCCGACCATGAAACCGTTTTCCTGTTCCCATCGACCGGCCACACGCGCAAAGGTCTGGAACTGCTTGCCGACTTTTTCGAACATACCAGCCTGCCCGTCAAGCTCGCCGTTGTCGGCTCCCCGCTTCCCCGCCCTATGAAAAACGTCGTCGGACTGGGCTTCTGCACCGATATGCCCGAACTCTACCGCGCCGCCGACTTTACCATTATGGCTTCCCTGTACGAACCCTTCGGGCTGGTCGGCGTCGAATCCGTCCTATGCGGCACACGCGTCGTCCTCTCCGAAAACATGGCATGTACAGAGGTCATGAACGAAGAAGCCGGCTTCTTTTTCTCACGCCAAAACCCGGAAACCCTGGCGCAAGCCGTTGCCCAAGCCGTCAGCCTTAAAAAACAGGGCGGACACCGCCTGTCCGACCCGATGCGGGCACTGAACTACAACCCGGCTTTAGACAAACACATCGGGCTGATTCTTGAAATGCTTGCCGCCTGACCGCGTCCCCAAACGGCATTGCCCCGCAACTTCCGCGCCGAGACTTTTGCAGCGGAAAATACGTCCGGCAGAAAATCCGCCGTTGCAGGAGCAGGCAGGAAAACATCGGCAACCGCCCCCGAAACGCCGTACCCGCGCATTGCAAGCGGTTGCCGGAACAGGCGCGTTATCGCGCGGCACAGGCGCATTTCCACCGATATTTCAGTATAATGCCACCCCCGACCTGCCCCAATCCAAAGGAAACGCGATGAAACTCATCATTCTCGACCGCGACGGCGTCATCAATCAGGACCGCGACGACTTCGTCAAATCCGTTGACGAGTGGATACCTGTCGAAGGCAGCATGGATGCGGTGGCATTTCTGACGCAGGCAGGCTACACCGTCGCCGTTGCCACCAACCAATCCGGCATCGGGCGCAAATATTTTACCGTTCAAAACCTTACCGAAATGCACGCCAAAATGCACCGCCTCGTCCGTCAGGCAGGCGGCGAAATCAACGGCATCTGGTTCTGCCCGCACACCGATGCCGACAACTGCAACTGCCGCAAGCCCAAACCGGGTATGATTGAAGACATCATCGGACGCTTCAACGCCCAAGCCTCGGAAACCTGGCTGGTCGGCGACAGCCTGCGCGATTTGCAGGCAATCGATGCCGTCGGCGGCAAACCCGCGCTGGTTCTGACCGGAAAAGGCAAAAAAACGCTCTCCCAACACGGACACGAATTGCCCGAACACACACAGGTTTTCGATACCCTGCTCGATTTCTCACAATACATCATGCAGGAAAACACCGCACCGCAAGCCGACTGAACATACCGCATTCCGACAAGGCAAAACCATGCTCATCATCCGCAACCTGATTTACTGGCTGATACTCTGTTCCACCCTGATTTTCCTCTTTCCCTTTATGCTGCTCGCCTCGCCTTTCCGGGACGGGGCGCACAAGATGGCGCGGGTCTGGGTCGGCATTCTCAACTGGTCGCTCAAACACATCGTCGGGCTCAAATACCGCATCATCGGCGCGGAAAACATCCCCGACCGCCCCGCCGTCATCTGCGCCAAACACCAAAGCGGCTGGGAAACGCTCGCCCTTCAGGACATTTTTCCGCCGCAGGTTTACGTTGCCAAACGCGAGTTGTTCAAAATCCCCTTTTTCGGCTGGGGCTTGAAACTGGTCAAAACCATAGGCATAGACCGCAACAACCGCCGCGAAGCCAACGAGCAGCTCATAAAACAGGGGTTGGTGCGCAAAAACGAAGGCTATTGGATTACCATTTTCCCCGAAGGCACGCGCCTTGCGCCCGGAAAACGCGGCAAATACAAACTCGGCGGCGCGCGCATGGCGAAAATGTTTGAGATGGACATCGTCCCCGTCGCCCTCAACAGCGGCGAATTTTGGCCGAAAAACTCCTTTCTGAAATATCCGGGGGAAATCACCGTCGTCATCTGTCCGACCATCCCGCACGCAAGCGGCAGCGAAGCCGAATTGATGGAAAAATGCGAACATCTCATCGAAACGCAACAACCGCTTATTTCCGGCGCAGGCCCGTTTGCCGCCAAAATGCCGTCTGAAACCGCATGACCGCCTTTGTCCACACCCTTTCAGACGGCATGGAACTGACCGTCGAAATCAAGCGCCGTGCCAAGAAAAACCTGATTATCCGCCCCGCCGGCACACATACCGTCCGCATCAGCGTCCCACCCTGCTTCTCCGTCTCCGCTCTAAACCGCTGGCTGTATGAAAACGAAGCCGTCCTGCGGCAAACACTGGCGAAAACACCGCCGCCGCAAACTGCCGAAAACCGGCTGCCCGAATCCATCCTCTTCCACGGCAGACAGCTTGCCCTCACCGCCCATCAAGACACGCAAATCCTGCTGATGCCGTCTGAAATCCGTGTTCCCGAAGGCGCACCCGAAAAACAGCTTGCGCTGCTGCGGGACTTTTTGGAACGGCAGGCGCACAGTTACCTGATTCCCCGCCTCGAACGCCACGCCCGCACCACACAACTGTTCCCCGCCTCCTCCTCGCTGACCTCTGCCAAAACCTTCTGGGGCGTGTGCCGCAAAACCACAGGCATACGCTTCAACTGGCGGCTGGTCGGCGCACCGGAATACGTTGCCGACTATGTCTGCATACACGAACTCTGCCACCTCGCCCATCCCGACCACAGCCCCGCCTTTTGGGAACTGACCCGCCGCTTCGCCCCCTACACGCCCAAAGCGAAACAGTGGCTCAAAATCCACGGCAGGGAACTTTTCGCCTTAGGCTGACGCGGACCGGACCGACCCGCCGCTTTCAGACGGCATCCGTGCCGGAACAGGCACGCGCCCGCCCGATTCAAACCGCGATGACGCTTTGCCGCCGGTTCGGGGCAGGATGGCGGCACACACGCCGTCTGCCGCGTTTCATTTCACACCGCTCTTCCGAAACCCGAAACCCGCCCGGTCCGACGTGCGGTATGAAACGCTTAAGCTGACGCGAAGTCTTTTACTGATTTGCCCGCGAAAATGCCGTCTGAAAGGTTTTCGGACGGCATTTTTTTTGCGTTTCCCAGGATGGCGGCGGATTCGTAAAAGGCGGTCAGGGTGGATTGTAGGATGGGTTGAGACCTGCCGAATCCGCCGCATCTGCCAAATCTACCGCCGTCATTCCTACGAAAGTGGGAATCTAGAACGCGGGGTTAAGAAAACCTGCATCCCGTCATTCCCACGAAAGTGGGAATCCAGTTTTTTGAGTTTCAGTCATTTCCGATAAATTGCCTTAGCATTGAATGTCTAGATTCCCGACTGCGCGGGAATGACGAATCCATCCATACGGAAACCTGCACCGCGTCATTCCCACGAAAGTGGGAATCCAGGACGAAAAATCTCCAGAAACCGTTTTATCCGATAAGTTTCCGCACTGACAGACCTAGATTCCCGCCTGCGCGGGAATGACGAATCCATCCATACGGAAACCTGCATCCCGTCATTCCTACGAACCTACATTCCGTCATTCCCACGAAAGTGGGAATCCAGAATCCCAGACTTTCAGATAATCTTTGAATATTGCTGTTGTTCTAAGGTCTAGATTCCCGCCTGCGCGGGAATGACGGGATTTGAGGTTTCTGTTCGCGTCATTCCCACGAACCTGCATCCCGTCATTCCCACGAAAGTGGGAATCTAGTTTTGTCGGTGCGGAAACTTATCGGATATAGTGGATTAACAAAAATCAGGACAAGGCGACGAAGCCGCAGACAGTACAAA
>PVMJ01000086.1_pt1 | contig 74947 bp, 69 predicted proteins | sample 1853361 | NCBI WGS metagenome assembly PVMJ01 (sample SAMN08533506, study PRJNA380276) | Synthetic metagenome, whole genome shotgun sequencing project. | isolation source: mock microbial community containing genomic DNA from 20 ATCC strains | collected 2017 | reverse complement strand
ATTCAGGTATTCCTGACGATTCAGGTATTCCTGACGATTCAGGTATTCCTGACGATTCGGGTATTCCCATAGTTTCGCCGGGCGGACGTGGGGAAATGCGTAACGGGCATAGTGGGCGCGGAGCGGGCGGTTTTATGCCCCGGATTTCCGTTTTCGCGCGAACATATCAGCCCGCCTGCCGCGTTTGCGCTTGAAATCGGGTATGTTTCGTCTTAAAATATGCTGCTTTCAGGGTATAGGCACTTGCCCGAAAAGCACGTTACGCGTCTATCTTGCGCGGCGTGTTTTTTTTTGACCGGATTTTTCCGACCGGATGCCCCCTGCCGAAGTCCCTTCAGACGGCATTGTCAAGAATTTTATTAAAAACAGGATTCCCATCATGAGCACCCCCGCCCTCCTCGTCCTCGCTGACGGCAGCGTATTTCACGGCACATCAATCGGTTACGAAGGTTCGACTTCCGGCGAAGTCGTGTTCAATACTTCGATGACCGGCTATCAGGAAATCCTGACCGACCCGTCCTACTGCAAACAAATCGTTACCCTCACCTACCCACACATCGGCAACACCGGCACCAACGCCGAAGATGAAGAAAGCCGCAGCGTTTATGCCGCCGGCCTGATTATCCGCGACCTGCCGCTCTTGCACAGCAACTTCCGCGCCTCCGAAAGCCTGCACGACTATCTGGTACGCAACAAAACCGTCGCCATCGCCGACATCGACACCCGCCGCCTGACCACGCTGTTGCGCGAAAAAGGCGCGCAAGGCGGTGCGATTCTGACCGGTGCGGATGCCACAATCGAAAAAGCGCAAGAACTCATCGCCGCGTTCGGCAGCATGGTCGGAAAAGATTTGGCAAAAGAAGTTTCCTGCACGGAAACTTACGAATGGACGGAAGGCGAATGGGCATTGGGCAAGGGTTTCGTTACCCCTGACGAACAGCCTTACCACGTCGTCGCCTACGATTTCGGCGTGAAAACCAACATCCTGCGTATGCTCGCCTCGCGCGGCTGCCGCCTGACCGTCGTCCCCGCCCAAACGAGCGCGGAAGACGTGTTGGCACTCAACCCTGACGGCGTATTCCTATCCAACGGCCCCGGCGACCCCGAGCCTTGCACCTACGCCATCAAAGCCGTACAAAAACTGATAGAAAGCGGCAAACCGATTTTTGGCATTTGCTTGGGACACCAGCTCATCAGCCTCGCCATCGGCGCGAAAACCCTGAAAATGCGCTTCAGCCACCACGGTGCGAACCACCCTGTGCAAGATTTGGACAGCGGCAAAGTCGTCATCACCAGCCAAAACCACGGTTTTGCCGTTGATGCCGACACCCTGCCCGCTAACGCACGCATTACCCACAAATCCTTGTTTGACAACACTTTGCAAGGCATCGAGCTGACCGACAAACCTGTGTTCTGCTTCCAAGGCCACCCCGAAGCCAGCCCCGGTCCGCAAGATGTCGGCTATTTGTTTGACAAATTCATTGGCAATATGAAAGCGGCAAAACGGGCATAATGGTTTTCAGACGGCAACAGTATGCTGCTGCCGTCTGAAAAACAAAGCTGGAAATGAAGATTAGCGCACTCGACCATCTAGTACTAACTGTTGCCGACATTGACCGAACCATCGCGTTTTATAGTGAATTAAATTTAAACCGGTACAGCGTTGGCTCGCCTTGCCGTACTATTTGTACTGTCTGCGGCTCGCCGCCTTGTCCTGATTTTTGTTAATTCACTATACACACAAGTTTTGGGCATGGAAGAAGTTTCATTTGGCAGCGACCGTAAAGCTTTGTTGTTTGGCAGTCAGAAAATCAACCTACACGGGCGCGGTGCGGAAATTCAGCCTAACGCGCAACACGCCGCCTGCGGCACAGCGGATTTATGCCTGCTGACCGATACGCCACTGGAAACGGTTTTACAGGAATTATCCGCACACGGCATCAAACCTTTAAGCGGCATCGTAGCGCGCACAGGCGCAATGGGCAAAATCCAATCGGTTTACCTGCGCGATCCCGATGGCAACCTGCTGGAAATCAGCAGTTATTGATTTTCAGACGGCTTATGCAAAATAAAAAACAGCCTGCACAAGCTGTTTTCCTTGCAGCCTCTTTAACCCCAACAGCCGCCCCGTCCTCTCTCCCTGTGGGAAAGCGTTAGAGAGAGGGCAACAAGCCGCAAGGCTTGTGTTTGGGCGGTTAGGGTGTTGGGGAAGGTTGCCGAAATTCGGGGAATGCCCTCTCCCCGGCCCTCCCCCACGGGGGAGGGAGAAGGTTGCAGCAGATTTTGCGGTTGCAGGCGGTTTGAAAGGCAACTTAGATTTGCAGCTGTTGTTTCAGGTCATCTGAAAAATAAAAAGCAGCCTGCACAACCTGTTTTCCTTGCAAAACCCTTAATCCCAACCGCCACCACGTCCTCTCTCCCATGGGAGAGAGTCAGAGAGAGGGCAACAAACTGTAAGGCTTACACAAACAGTAACCCGACAACAGAATGAGCACGCACGAGAAACTTTTAACCGCCGACAACCCCGTCCTGCATCAACGCGCCAAAGCCATGCGCCAAGAAATGAGCGAGGCGGAAGCAAAATTGTGGCAGCACCTGCGGGCAGGCCGTCTGAACGGCTATAAATTCCGCCGCCAGCAGCCGATGGGGAATTATATTGTTGATTTTATGTGCGTAACGCCCAAGCTGATTGTCGAAGCAGACGGCGGGCAGCACGCGGAACAAGCCGTATACGACCACGCGCGGACGGCATATCTCAACAGCCTGGGCTTTACCGTGCTGCGTTTTTGGAATCACGAAATTTTGCAGCAGACAAACGATGTACTGGCGGAAATCCTGCGCGTATTGCAGGAATTGGAAAAGCAGTATGCGCAATAACAAACGGTTAATTTTGATTAGAGTTTTGAAAATTATAGGATACAGGTAGGGTACAGGCTGCTTGAATTGAGCGTTTAGAAGACCGTCTGAAAAACAAAAAACAGCCCGCACAACCTGTTTTTCCTGCAGAACCCTTAATTCCAACAGCCGCCCCGTCCTCTCTCCCTGTGGGAAAGCGTTAGAGAGAGGGCAACAAGCCGCAAGGCTTGTATTTAGGCGGTGAAGGCATTGGGGAAGGTTGCCGAAATTCGGAGAATTCCATCTCCCCAGCCCTCCCCCACGGGGGAGGGGGCAGGTTGCAGCGGATTTTGCGGTTGCAGGCGGTTTGAGAAAGAATGCCCGAAATATCAACAGCGGGAATTTTTCAGGCAGCCTTTATCGCAAGGCAGGTGGAACAAACGCCGCGAACGTTTTTTCAGACGACCTTTGAACTCATCGGCAGAGAGTGTGCCGCAAGGCACGCACGCGGTGGGTTGGGGTTGCAGGGAAAATGGAGAACGCGTGCATACGTACCGCACATACCCTACATACGGGCTACGGCTTGCTACGATACGGGGGTTTCGATATACAAGTTAGGTTTTAGCAAACCCAACATTTTAGACAATTAAGCGGTTTGTGTTGGGTTTTCAACCCAACCTACGCTTGCTACGTTTATTGCAACATATTCGCAGGAGTTTAAATATGTCAATACCTATTAATTTCAATAATTTAAAGTATTTGCTTAATGATATGAGAAACAAAAATAGAATAATTGAAGCATTTCCTTTTAATTATAATCAAAGGCAATACGCCGTTATTTTGACTAGGTATAAACCTGATGAACCTAGACCAGATGATTATGCACAAGCAAAATTAGAGTTTTTTAATTTGAATAGTGAAAATTCAATATTTGCGTATGCTGATTTTTATGAAGTTCATTTTAAAAGTGCTACTGATTTTATTAATTTTTTTAAAATTAATGTTCAGGCTGGTGCTGCGAAAATCAGAGAAATTTTTCAGAGTTTTAGTAATCTTTTTGCAGATTTCATTCCAACACAAACTAAAAAAGATTTAGACATAATTTATAAAAAGATTGTAGCTACTCGTTTAGAACCTAATTCTCCTAACACTATTTATTGCTATGATGTCCGTAGAAATGGGAAAGATAAGGCTGGCAAGCCTAATCGCAGGAGCGTGGAAAATAGTGAAAAAGCAAAAATTTTGCGCCCAGAGCTATACGAAAAATTTAAAGCCGATAGTAATTACAGTTTTTTCTTTTCAGATAATCCAAGCGATGAAAAAACAGATGCAGAAATAATTAGAGAAGTTACCAATCGTCAATAATCCAAATTCTTCAAAAGAAAGACCCACCATGCCCAAACGTACCGACCTAAAATCCATCCTTATCATCGGCGCCGGCCCTATCGTTATCGGTCAGGCCTGCGAATTTGACTATTCGGGCGCACAGGCCTGCAAAGCCTTGCGTGAAGAAGGCTATAAAGTCATTTTGGTGAATTCCAACCCCGCCACGATTATGACCGACCCCGAAATGGCGGATGTTACCTACATCGAGCCGATTATGTGGCAGACGGTGGAAAAAATTATTGCCAAAGAGCGTCCTGACGCGATTCTGCCTACCATGGGTGGTCAGACTGCGCTGAACTGTGCGCTGGATTTGGCGCGCAACGGCGTGCTGGCGAAATACAATGTCGAGCTGATCGGCGCGACCGAAGACGCCATCGACAAAGCAGAAGACCGTGGCCGCTTTAAGGAGGCGATGGAGAAAATCGGCCTCTCCTGCCCGAAATCTTTTGTCTGCCACACGATGAACGAAGCTTTGGCGGCGCAAGAACAGGTCGGCTTCCCTACCCTGATTCGTCCTTCTTTCACCATGGGCGGTTCGGGCGGCGGCATTGCCTACAATAAAGACGAGTTTTTGGCGATTTGCGAACGCGGTTTCGATGCGTCGCCCACGCACGAGCTGTTGATTGAGCAGTCCGTTCTCGGCTGGAAAGAGTACGAGATGGAAGTGGTGCGCGATAAGAACGACAACTGCATCATCATCTGCTCGATTGAAAACTTCGACCCGATGGGCGTGCATACAGGCGACTCGATTACGGTTGCGCCGGCGCAAACGCTGACGGACAAGGAATATCAAATTATGCGTAATGCTTCGCTGGCGGTATTGCGCGAAATCGGCGTGGACACGGGCGGCTCGAACGTGCAGTTTGCGGTGAACCCTGCAAACGGCGAGATGATTGTGATTGAGATGAACCCGCGCGTGAGCCGTTCTTCCGCGTTGGCTTCCAAAGCAACGGGTTTCCCGATTGCGAAGGTGGCGGCGAAGCTGGCGGTCGGCTTTACGCTGGACGAGTTGCGCAACGACATCACCGGCGGCAAAACCCCCGCGTCGTTCGAGCCTTCCATCGACTATGTGGTTACCAAAATCCCGCGTTTCGCGTTTGAAAAATTCCCTGCCGCAGACGACCGCCTGACCACGCAGATGAAATCGGTGGGCGAAGTGATGGCGATGGGCCGCACGATTCAAGAAAGTTTCCAAAAAGCCCTGCGCGGCTTGGAAACAGGCTTGTGCGGCTTCAATCCGCGCAGTGAAGACAAAGCGGAAATCCGCCGCGAACTGGCGAACCCCGGCCCCGAACGTATGCTGTTTGTGGCAGACGCGTTCCGCGCGGGCTTCACGCTGGAAGAAATCCACGAAATCTGCGCCATCGACCCTTGGTTCTTGGCGCAAATCGAAGACTTGATGAAGGAAGAAAAAGCGGTTTCAGACGGCATTTTGAGTGATTTGGATTTCGCCGCCCTACGTCGTCTGAAACGCAAAGGCTTCTCCGACAAACGTTTGGCACAATTGTTGAACGTAAGCGAAAAAGAAGTTCGCGAACACCGCTACGCGCTGAAGCTGCATCCGGTTTACAAACGCGTCGATACCTGCGCCGCCGAGTTCGCCACCGAAACCGCCTATCTTTACTCCACTTACGAAGAAGAATGCGAATCTCGTCCTTCCGACCGCAAAAAAGTGATGATTCTCGGTGGCGGCCCGAACCGCATCGGTCAGGGCATCGAGTTTGACTACTGCTGCGTTCACGCCGCGCTCGCCCTGCGCGAATCGGGCTTTGAAACCATCATGGTCAACTGCAACCCCGAAACTGTGTCCACCGACTTCGACACCAGCGACCGCCTGTATTTCGAGCCGCTGACGCTGGAAGACGTGTTGGAAATCGTCCGCACCGAAAACCCGTGGGGCGTGATTGTGCATTACGGCGGCCAAACCCCGCTCAAACTCGCCAACGCGCTGGTTGAAAACGGCGTGAACATCATCGGCACGTCCGCCGACAGCATCGACGCCGCCGAAGACCGCGAACGCTTCCAAAAAGTGTTGAACGACTTAGGCCTGCGCCAACCGCCCAACCGCATCGCCCACAACGAAGAAGAAGCGCTCGTCAAAGCCGAAGAAATCGGCTATCCGCTGGTCGTGCGCCCGTCTTACGTCCTCGGCGGCCGCGCCATGCAGGTCGTCCATTCCGCCGAAGAGCTGCAAAAATACATGCGCGAAGCCGTGCAGGTTTCCGAAGACAGCCCCGTGTTGCTCGACTTCTTCCTGAACAACGCGATTGAAGTGGATGTGGACTGCGTTTCAGACGGCAAAGACGTGGTTATCGGCGGCATCATGCAGCACGTCGAACAGGCGGGCATCCACTCCGGCGACTCCGGCTGCTCGCTGCCGCCCTACTCCTTAAGCGAAGAAATCCAAGACGAAATCCGCCGCCAAACCAAAGCGATGGCGTACGCGCTGGGCGTGGTCGGACTGATGAACGTGCAGTTTGCCGTACAAGACGGCGTAGTGTTCGTATTGGAAGTGAACCCGCGCGCCAGCCGCACCGTGCCCTTCGTCTCCAAAGCCACCGGCGTGCCGCTCGCCAAAGTCGGCGCGCGCTGCATGGCAGGCATTTCCCTGAAAGAACAAGGCGTGGAAAAAGAAGTTGTCCCCGATTTCTATGCCGTTAAAGAAGCCGTGTTCCCATTCATCAAATTCCCGGGCGTGGATACGATTTTGGGACCGGAAATGCGCTCCACCGGCGAAGTCATGGGCGTGGGCGCAAGCTTTGGCGAAGCCTACTACAAAGCCCAACTCGGCGCGGGCGAACGCCTCAACCCGACCGGCAAAATCTTCCTCTCCGTGCGCGAAGAAGACAAAGAACGCGTCATTAAAACCGCTAAAAACTTCCAAGTTTTAGGCTACGGCATCTGCGCCACGCGCGGCACGGCGCAATACCTGACCGAACACGGGCTGATTGTGCAGACCATCAACAAAGTACCCGAAGGCCGCCCGCACATCGGCGACGCGCTGAAAAACGGCGAAATCGCACTGGTCGTGAACACCGTTTCCAGCGATCCGCAATCCGTGTCCGACAGCCACATCATCCGCCAAAGCGCATTGCAGCAACGTGTGCCGCAATACACCACCACCGCCGGCGGCGAAGCGATGAGCGAAGGCGCGAAAAGCCGAGACCATCTGGGCGTGTACAGCGTTCAAGAACTGCACGGGCGTTTGAAAAACCGCAACTGATGCCTGAATCAGGTTGAAAATGCCGTCTGAAGCCGTTTTGCGGTTTCAGACGGCATTTTGTCATTTGGAAAGCCGATGTTGCCACACACAAGCCGTACATAAGGAACAGCCCTATCACGCTCCCCATATAGATTGCCATTGCCGCCGACTATACATTATCTTATTTATTTTTTCTCAAAGTTATTAAGTGAGTAAAAACAGTTTTATGACAGGTTTTTATAGAATTATCCACAGAGATTGTTTCCCAGTTCCTCCACTAAAAAATCCAAAAATACGCGTAAGCGGAGATTGACGGCTTTATCGCTGTAATAAACAGCATTAAAGGGGTGTGTTTTATCGGAGGTTTGTTCGGCGAGCAGGGGAATTAACTTTCCTTCAGCGATGTCGTTGTCAACCAAAAAATCTGATAAGCAAACAATACCGCAACCTGAAAGGCACAACGAGCGTAAGATTTCACCGCTGCTGGCGGTAAAGTGCGGTGAAATCTTATAGGGATTTCCCTGCGCATCTAAAACCGCCCATGTATTTAGAGAACCGGGTTCGGTGAAGCCTAAACATTGGTGGCCGGCAAGCTCTTCTGTAGATTGCGGCGTGCCGTGTTTTGCCAGGTATTCAGGACTGGCGATTACGCGGAAGCGGCTGTCAAACAGATGGCGTGCACGCAGCCCGGAATCGTCCAATTCTCCGGCCCGTAAGGCAATATCGACTTTGCGTTCAATCAGATTGATATAGCCTTCGGAAGAAACGAGCGAAAGTCGGATATGCGGATAGCGTTCGTTGAATTTTGCTGCCAGCGGCGCCAGCAGATGCAGCACCATCGGCATCGCGGAATCCACGCTCAACACGCCTTGCGGTATTTCGTGCACTGCCAGCATTTCGGTTTCCGCCGCTGCCATTTCTTGCAGGATTCTCTGCGCGCGGCGGAAATATTGCGCGCCTTCTTCCGTCAGACTGAGTTGCCGCGTGGTGCGGTTGAGCAGGTTCACACCCAACTTTTCCTCCAGCCGTTTGACGATGCGGCTTACGGCAGAATTTGCCATCGCCAACTGCTCCGCCGCACGGCTGAAGCTGCCGCTTTCCACCACTTGAACAAATACGGTCAGTTCTTCTGAATTGGTTTTCATCGTGTTTCCTTTTCGGTTGGAACCCCGCCCTTTAGGGCGGCAGGATCAGACTTTATTTGGGAGGGGTGTAACCCCTTCCGAATCAGGACGGCACACAGGGCGGTGCTTTATGTGCCATCCCGTGTGTTGGAACATCTGATTATTTCATTTGACGCAAAAGTGTTTTCTTATTTTTGCACTTTTAAATTATAAAGTAAAACGGCACAATACATTCATCAATTCACAAACGAGGTAACAAATGAATATTTTATTATTAGACGGCGGCAAGGCGTTCGGACATTCTCACGGCGGGTTAAACCGTACGCTTCACAAAAAAGCGAAAGAAGTTTTGACCGCGCTCGGACACAATGTTCAAGAAACCGTGATTGATGCCGGCTATGATGTTGAGGCAGAAATCGAAAAGTTCGTTTGGATGGATGCTGTGATTTGGCAGATGCCGGGCTGGTGGATGCACGAGCCTTGGACAGTGAAAAAATACATAGACGAAGTATTAACCGCTGGACACGGCAAACTCTACCAAAGCGACGGCAGACACAGCGTCAATCCGACTGAGGGCTACGGCACAGGCGGCTTGTTGCAAGGCAAAAAACATATGATTTCACTGACTTGGAATGCGCCGATTGAAGCCTTTACCCGCGAAGGCGATTTCTTTGAAGGCAAAGGCGTTGATGTTTTGTATATGCACTTCCACAAAGCCAACGAGTTTTTGGGTATGACCCGCCTGCCGACATTCTTATGTAACGATGTGGTTAAAAATCCGCAAGTGGAAAAATACTTGGCAGATTATCAGGCACACTTGGAAAAAGTGTTCGGCTAAAAATTTATCTTATAAACAAACAAAGGCAGCCTGAAAGATTGAATGGTCTGCACCCCTAAGGTTGGACTAACCAACCGACTAAGGTGCAGATTATTTTTTGTTGCTTTTTCAGCTTTTCGTTGGGTTAGATATTCTTGCCCACTGTTTTCAGGCAGCCTTGAATACAAAAAAATGGCGTATGTAATATGTTTATACGACCAAAACGGAATGAATTTTAACGTATTGCGCGTCATCAACAATGACTGAGTTTCTCGCCTCTCGCGCCTGAATCTATAGTGGATTAACAAAAACCAGTACAGCGTTGCCTCGCCTTGCCGTACTATTTGTACTGTCTGCGGCTTCGTTGCCTTGTCCTGATTTAAATTTAATCCACTATATGTCATGCAGTTCCTTTCATTCAAATCAACAAAAGAATGCCGTCCGAACGTCCGTTCAGACGGCACTTGTCTTCCCACAATAGACTTGAGGCTGTTCTAACGTACCACCCCTTCGTTCCGCCCCAAAACCATCGCATCGCCGTAGCTGAAGAAACGGTATTCGCGTTCGACCGCATGACGATACGCGGCGCGGATATGACCCATACCCGAAAACGCGCTGACCAACATCAGCAGCGTCGATTTCGGCAAATGAAAATTGGTAACCAGTCTGTCGACAACATTAAAACGGTAGCCCGGCGTGATGAAAATATCGGTGTCGCCCTGCCCCGCTTTCAGACGACCCGTCGCACGCGCGGCAGATTCGAGGGCGCGCATGGAAGTCGTGCCGACCGCCCAGACTTTGTTCCCCCGGGCTTTTGCCGCCTCAACGGCGGCGGCGGTTTCAGACGGCACTTCAAACCATTCGCTGTGCATTTTGTGCTCTTCGATTTTGTCCACACGCACGGGTTGGAACGTTCCGGCACCGACGTGCAGGGTTACTTCTGCGGTTACCGCGCCTTTGTCTTTCAGACGGTGCAAAAGTTCTTCCGTAAAATGCAGGCCCGCCGTCGGCGCGGCGACCGCGCCCTGATATTTGGCATAAACGGTTTGATAACGGCTGTCGTCATCCGCATCGGCGGCGCGTTCGATATAAGGCGGCAGGGGCAGGTGTCCGTTCTGTTCCAAAAGTTCGTAAACGGTCTCTCCGCCTTCAAAACGCAGGCAGAACAGTTCGCCCTCACGCCCGACCGTCACGGCGCGGATGCCGCCTTCAAACACCAGCCCCATACCGGGCTTGGGCGATTTGGACGAACGGATGTGCGCCAGTGCGGTATGGTTGTCCAACACGCGCTCAATCAGGGCTTCGATCCTGCCGCCGCTGTCTTTCTGCCCAAACAGCCGCGCCTTCATGACTTTGGTGTTGTTGAACACCAAAACGTCGCCCGCCTCGACATAATCCGGCAAATCGCCGAACACCCGGTCTTGCAGCGGCATATCGGGCAACGCAACCAAAAGGCGGCTGCTGCCGCGCACTTCGGGCGGATGCTGGGCAATCAGCTTTTCGGGCAGGGTAAAATCAAAATCTGAAATATCCATTTTTACACTCTCGTTCGGGCAAGCCGCCATTATACGCACTTTAGCCCTTTTTCAGACGGCATCTTTGTCCGAAAAACCAACAGATTAGAATAAACACTCTTAACCTGGAACATCTTGTGCGCAAAATCAAACTTCCTGCACATTTCCCCCAAAAACCGCCGTTTTTTGATATTTTACTGGACATTTACCGACAACTTCGGGAAAATAAACACATTCTCACGGTCGTTTTCCACCACAGGAAAACCGTATCCGAACACCATTCCGCCCGGTTTGCGCCGTTGCCGCAAGCCGGCTGTTTTCTGAAAAACCAACGCAACAACCCGCCGGAACACCGGCAGCCTTTAAAGGAACAGAAATGGATTTGCGCAAATTAAAAAAACTGATTGATTTGGTTGAAGAATCGGGTATCGCCGAAATCGAAGTAACCGAAGGCGAGGAAAAAGTCCGCATCACCCGAACCATCGCCGCCGCACCCGTTTACGCCGCGCCCGTACCTGCCGCCGCGCCGGCCGTAACGCCTGCCGCCGCACCCGTTGCGGCATCCGCGCCCGCCGCCGCACCTGCCGCCCGCGATTTGTCCGACGCGCAAAAATCGCCTATGGTCGGCACGTTCTACCGCGCACCCGGCCCGAATGCCGCGCCTTTTGTCGAAGTCGGCCAACAAGTTAAAGCCGGCGACACGCTGTGCATCATCGAAGCGATGAAGCTGATGAACGAAATCGAAGCCGAAAAATCCGGCACGGTCAAAGAAATTTTGGTCGAAAACGGTACGCCCGTCGAATTCGGCGAACCGCTCTTCATTATCGGATAATCCTGTTTTCAGACGGCATAAACTTCCGATGCCGTCTGAAATGCTTTCCCCCTTCAGCGTTCCCGCACCCTTTTTTACGGACGGGTTGCCGGAACCGCAGGAAAGGTCATCATGCTGAAAAAAGTTTTAATCGCCAACCGAGGCGAAATCGCATTACGCGTACTCCGTGCCTGCCGCGAAATGGGCATTGCCACCGTCGCCGTGCATTCCGAGGCCGACAAAGACAGCCTGCACGTCAAACTCGCCGACGAATCCGTGTGCATCGGCCCTGCCGCTTCCGCGCAAAGCTACCTTAACGTCCCCGCCATTATCGCCGCCGCCGAAGTAAGCTGCGCGGACGCTGTCCATCCGGGTTACGGTTTCCTTGCCGAAAACGCCGATTTCGCCGAACAGGTCGAGCAGTCCGGCTTTACCTTTATCGGCCCGAAACCCGACACCATCCGCCTGATGGGCGACAAAGTCTCCGCCAAACACGCGATGATAGCGGCAGGCGTACCCTGCGTCCCCGGTTCTGACGGCGCATTGCCCGACGACGGCGAAGAAATCCTCAAAATCGCCGATAAAGTCGGTTATCCCGTCATTATCAAAGCCTCTGGCGGCGGCGGCGGCCGCGGTATGCGCGTGGTCGAGAAAAAAGAAGACCTCCTCCAATCTGTCGAAATGACCAAAGCCGAAGCAGGCGCGGCATTCGGCAACCCGATGGTTTACATGGAACGCTATTTGCAACGTCCGCGCCACGTCGAAATCCAAGTGATTGCCGACGAACACGGCAACGCCATCTACCTTGCCGAGCGCGACTGTTCGCTGCAACGCCGCCACCAAAAAGTCATCGAGGAAGCACCGGCTCCGTTCATCACTGAAAAAGAACGCGCCAAAATCGGCAACGCCTGTGCCGATGCCTGCAAACGCATCGGCTACCGGGGCGCGGGTACGTTTGAGTTTTTATACGAAGACGGCGAATTTTTCTTTATCGAGATGAACACGCGCGTTCAGGTCGAGCATCCGGTTACCGAGCTCATCACCGGCGTGGACATCGTGCAGGAGCAACTCCGCATCGCCGCCGGCCTGCCTTTGCAATACAAACAAAAGGATATTCAAGTCGAAGGCCACGCGTTTGAGTGCCGTATCAACGCCGAAGACCCGTACAACTTCATTCCAAGCCCGGGCCTGATTGAAAGCTGCCACCTGCCCGGCGGCTTCGGTATCCGCGTGGACAGCCACATTTACCAAGGCTACCGCATCCCACCGTACTACGACAGCCTGATCGGCAAAATCTGCGTACACGGCAAAACGCGTGAACAGGCAATGGCGAAAATGCGCGTCGCACTCGCCGAGCTGGCGGTAACCGGCATCAAAACCAATACGCCGCTTCACCGCGACCTGTTCGCCGATGCGGGTTTCCAAAAAGGCGGCGTCAGCATCCACTATTTGGAACACTGGCTGGAAGATCGCAAAGCCAAACAGGACAAGTAAACCGCCGCCGATATGCCGTCTGAAGCCGCCCGTCCGCGTTCAGACGGCATTTCCCTTGCCCCGCGCCGTCTGAAACCGATTTCGATATAGTGGATTAACTTTAAACCAGTACGGCGTTGCCTCGCCTTAGCTCAAAGAGAAAGATTCTCTAAGGTGCTGAAGCACCAAGTGAATCGGTTCCGTACTATTTGTACTGTCTGCGGCTTCGTCGCCTTGTCCTGATTTAAATTCAATCCACTATATTTCCAAGAAAGCCCGTTATGCCCTACCAACAAATCACCGTCAACGTCAACGATGCCGTCGCCGAACGCCTCGCCGACGCGCTGATGGAACACGGCGCACTCTCCGCCGCCATCGAAGATGCCTACGCCGGCACGCAAAACGAACAGGCGATTTTCGGCGAACCCGGTATGCCCGCCGAACAAATCTGGCAGCAGAGCAAAGTCATCGCCCTGTTCGGCGAACACGACGAAGCCGCCGCCATCATCCAAACCGCCACACAAGAATGCGGGTTAAAAGACTTGGCATACACCGGCGAAACCATCGAAGACCAAGACTGGGTGCGTCTCACGCAATCGCAATTCGACCCCATCCGGATTTCCGACCGCCTGTGGATTACCCCCTCTTGGCACGAAGTCCCCGAAGGCAGTGCCGTCAACCTCCGCCTCGACCCCGGACTCGCCTTCGGCACCGGCAGCCACCCGACCACGCGCCTCTGCCTCAAATGGTTGGATACGCAACTCAAAAACGGCGAAAGCGTCCTCGACTACGGCTGCGGTTCGGGCATCCTGACCATCGCCGCCCTCAAACTCGGTGCAGGTTTCGCCGTCGGCGTGGATATTGACGAACAGGCCGTCCGCGCCGGCAAGGACAACGCCGCGCAAAACAACGTCGATGCACAATTCTTCCTGCCCGACGGTCTGCCTCAAGGGCAATTCGACGTAGTTGTCGCCAACATCCTCGCCAACCCTTTGCGTATGCTTGGCGAAATGCTCGCCGCCCGCACCAAACAGGGCGGACGCATCGTGTTGTCCGGTTTGTTGGACGAACAGGCCGAAGAACTCGGCGGCATTTACAGCCAATGGTTCGACCTCGACCCGGCGGAAACCGAGGAAGGATGGGCGCGATTGAGCGGCGTAAAACGCTGAAACGGAAAGGAAACACCGTGCAGGATAAAAACAACCTCTGCTGGCTCGATATGGAAATGACGGGGCTGAATCCCGAAACCGACCGCATTATCGAAGTCGCGATGATTATTACCGACTCGGATTTGAATGTGTTGGCGCAATCCGAAGTTTACGCCGTCCACCAAAGCGACGACGTGCTGAACAAAATGGACGAATGGAACACCGCCACACACGGCAGGACGGGGCTGACACAGCGCGTACGCGAATCGTCGCATACCGAAGCCGAAGTCGAACAGAAACTGCTGGACTTTATGTCGGAATGGGTACCCGGACGCGCCACGCCGATGTGCGGCAACTCCATCCACCAAGACCGGCGTTTTATGGTCAAATATATGCCGAAACTGGAAAACTACTTCCACTACCGCAACCTCGACGTTTCCACGCTGAAAGAACTCGCCAAACGCTGGAATCCGCCCGTTGCCAAAAGCGTCGTCAAACGCGGTTCGCACAAGGCATTGGACGACATTTTGGAGAGCATCGAAGAAATGCGCCACTACCGCGAACACTTTCTGATTTCCGCCCCGAGAGCCGAAGCGCAATAAGAAACAAACAATGCCGTCTGAAACGCAGTTTGCATTTCAGACGGCATTTTTACAGCAGATTGAAATCAAAAATATACACGCCCGTCATTCCCGCACAGGCGGGAATCCGGAAGGTCGGGCCTGCCGTTATTTTCAATCATTACAGAAACTGAAAGGTCTGGATTCCCGCCTGCGCGGGAATGACGGGCGTGTGCATTCTTATAGTGGATTAACAAAAATCAGGACAAGGCGACGAAGCCGCAGACAGTACAAATAGTACGAAACCGATTCACTTGGTGCTTCAGCACCTTAGAGAATCGTTCTCTTTGAGCTAAGGCGAGGCAACGCCGTACTGGTTTTTGTTAATCCACTATACTTCAATCTGCCAAACAGATCGAACAGAGAAACCCTGTCCGTCAAAACATCATTCAGCCATCGCCTTGAACACTTCAACCGCAACCGCAACCGTTTCGTCAATCAGCTCGGGCGTATGCGCGGCGGAAACGAAACCTGCTTCATAAGCGGACGGGCCGAAGGCGACATTGCGGTCGAGCATCCCGTGGAAAAACTGTTTGAAGCCTTCAATATTGGAACGCGCCATATCGGCATAGTTTCGCGGCGCGTGTGCGGCGAAATACAGACCGAACATACCGCCCACGCTGTCGGCGGTGAACTCGATGCCCGCCGCATCCGCTGCCGTCCGAAAACCTTGAACCAACTGTTCGGTACGCGCCGTCAGGTTTTCATAGAAGCCTTCGCGCTGGATGATTTCCAGCGTTTTCAAGCCTGCGGCGACAGCAATCGGGTTGCCCGACAAGGTGCCTGCCTGATACACGCCGCCCAGCGGGGAAATACATTCCATAATGTCTTTGCGCCCGCCAAACGCGGCAAGCGGCATACCGCCGCCGATGACTTTGCCCATCGTGGTCAGGTCGGGCGTGATGCCGTGCAAAGATTGCGCGCCGCCGAGCGCGACGCGGAAGCCGGTCATCACTTCGTCGTAAATCAACACCGCGCCGTATTTTTCGGTCAATCCGCGCAAGGCTTTGACAAAGGCTTCGGTCGGGCGGACGAGGTTCATATTGCCGACGAAGGGTTCGACAATCACGCAGGCGATTTCATTGCCGCTTTGAGCAAAGGCTTCTTCGAGTTGGGCGATATTGTTGTACTCGAGTACCAAAGTGTGTTTGGTAAAGTCGGCAGGCACACCGGCGGAAGACGGGTTGCCAAACGTCAGCAGACCGCTGCCGGCTTTCACCAGCAGGCTGTCGGAATGCCCGTGGTAGCAGCCTTCAAACTTGATGATTTTGTCACGCCCGGTAAAACCGCGTGCCAGACGGATGGCGGTCATGGTCGCTTCGGTACCGGAGCTGACGAGGCGCAGCCGTTCGACGGACGGCATGATTTTGGCGATTTCTTCGGCAATGACGATTTCGCCTTCGGTAGGCGCGCCGAACGACAAACCGCCCAATGCGGCTTCGCATACGGTTTCGACGACTTCGGGGTGCGCGTGTCCGACAATCGCAGGTCCCCACGAGCCGACGTAATCGGTATAGCGCGTGCCGTTTTCGTCCCAAACATACGCGCCTTCGGCTTTTTTGATAAAGCGCGGTACGCCGCCGACGCTGCCGAATGCGCGGACGGGGGAATTCACGCCGCCGGGGATGATGGCTTTGGCGCGGTCGAATAAAATTTCGTTACGGTTCATATATATCCTCAAATGCCGTCTGAACGGCAGGTTTCGGGCTTGGAAGCAGAAAGCCCCATTTTATCATTTTTCAGGTTGCGACAAGGATTTGCCCGCTTCTTTGCGGATCACGCCAACCGCATCCCGGATGACGGAACGCTCGTCTTTTTCCACTTTATGTGTAAAGCGGTAGTCTCGGACGACTCCCTCCCCGTCGTAATCCACACACCACTCCCAATGTCGGCGTTCTGATTTCATATAAATGAAATTGGTCGGCAAAAAATTATAAATCGGCAGGCTGACTTCATGATAGGCATAACAACCGAAAGGGTTGCGCTTCCCGAAACGTGCCTCTACACCTCCGCCCGGGTCGTTTTGCCTTTAACAACCGTTTGTGCGATTCCCTCTTCCGTCTGATATAGTGGATTAACAAAAATCAGGACAAGGCGACGAAGCCGCAGACAGTACAGATAGTACGGCAAGGCGAGGCAACGCTGTACTGGTTTTTGTTAATCCACTATAACGCAGGAACTGATGTTCCCTGTCGCCGAAATTGCTGGTACACGCACACAGCAGCAATGCCGCCCATACAGCCGGTTTCATACACATCTCCCATTAAAGCCAAACATTATACAGCCGTCCCGACCGATTAAATTCATATTTTAAAACAATATCCTGCCTCCAAAACCCACATCGTGCTATAATCCGCACCGATTTTCAGACGGCATCGTCGTGCCGTCTGAAATTTTTTCATTCCAACAACAATCAGCCCCGCGATTACGGCTGCCTGAGAAAGACACAAACCATGAAAAAAGTATTTATCCGCACCTTCGGCTGCCAGATGAACGAATACGACAGCGACAAAATGCTCGCCGTCCTCGCCGAAGAACACGGCGGCATCGAACAGGTTACCCAAGCCGACGAAGCCGACATCATCTTGTTCAACACCTGCTCCGTGCGCGAAAAAGCGCAAGAAAAAGTCTTCTCCGATTTGGGGCGCGTGCGTCCGCTCAAAGAAAAAAACCCCGGCCTCATCATCGGCGTTGCCGGCTGCGTCGCCTCGCAAGAAGGCGAAAACATCATCAAACGCGCGCCTTATGTGGACGTGGTTTTCGGCCCGCAAACGCTGCACCGCCTGCCAAAAATGATTGTGGACAAAGAAACCAGCGGGCTGTCGCAAGTCGATATTTCCTTCCCCGAAATCGAAAAATTCGACCACCTGCCGCCCGCCCGCGTCGAAGGCGGCGCGGCATTTGTATCGATTATGGAAGGCTGTTCCAAATACTGCTCCTTCTGCGTCGTCCCCTACACGCGCGGCGAAGAATTCTCCCGCCCGCTCAACGACGTATTGACCGAAATCGCCAACCTTGCCCAGCAAGGCGTGAAAGAAATCAACCTCTTGGGACAAAACGTCAACGCCTATCGCGGCGAAATGGACGACGGCGAAATCTGCGACTTCGCCACCCTGCTGCGCATCGTCCACGAAATCCCCGGCATCGAACGTATGCGCTTCACCACCAGCCACCCGCGCGAGTTTACCGACTCGATTATCGAGTGCTACCGCGACCTGCCCAAACTGGTTTCCCACCTGCACCTGCCGATTCAAAGCGGTTCCGACCGCGTATTGAGCGCAATGAAACGCGGCTACACCGCTTTGGAATACAAATCCATCATCCGCAAACTGCGCGCCATCCGTCCTGATTTGTGCCTGAGCAGCGATTTCATCGTCGGCTTCCCCGGCGAGACCGAACGCGAGTTCGAGCAAACCTTGAAACTGGTGAAAGACATCGCCTTCGACTTGAGCTTCGTGTTTATTTACAGTCCGCGCCCCGGCACGCCTGCCGCCAACCTGCCGGACGACACGCCGCACGAAGAAAAAGTGCGCCGCCTCGAAGCCTTGAACGAAGTCATCGAAGCCGAAACCGCGCGCATCAACCAAACCATGGTCGGCACGGTACAACGCTGCCTGGTCGAAGGCATCTCCAAAAAAGACCCCGACCAACTGCAAGCCCGTACCGCCAACAACCGCGTCGTCAACTTCACCGGCACGCCCGACATGATTAACCAAATGATCGATTTGGAAATCACCGAGGCCTACACCTTCTCCCTGCGCGGCAAAGTTGTCGAAGCCTAAACCCTCACGCCGAAAAAATGCCGTCTGAAGCGTTTCAGACGGCATTTTGCCTTGTATCGGCAGACGACGGCGCGGCCGGGCGGCTTAATTTGCCGCATCCCGATCCGACAGCCACGCGCGCACACGCCGTTCCACCGCTTCGGCACTCAAGCCCAAATCGTCTAAAAGTTTTTTCGGATCGCCGTGTCCGGTTACGGTATCGGCAACGCCCAAAAGCAAAACGGGTTTGCAGATGCCGTGTTTCGCCAATACTTCCAGCACCGCGCCGCCTGCGCCGCCCTGTTCGGCGTTTTCTTCAAGGGTAACGATGCGGTCGTGGCTTCGGGCAAGGCGGACAATCAACTCTTCGTCTATCGGTTTGACGAAGCGCATATCGGCGACGGTGGCGTTCAGTTTTTCGGCAACCGCCAATGCGGGGGCGACCATACTGCCGAAGGCAATGAATGCGGTTTTCTCACCTTCGCGGCGGATAATGCCCTTGCCGATTTCCACGGTTTCCATGCCGTCTGAAACCGGCGCGCCCGTACCCGTGCCGCGCGGATAGCGGACGGCGGCGGGCGCGTCTGCCTGATAGCAGGTCGAAAGCAACAGGCGGCATTCGTTTTCATCGCTCGGCGCGGCGACAATCATGTTCGGCACGCAGCGCAAAAAGCTCAAATCGTACAGACCGGCATGGGTCGGGCCGTCCGCGCCGACGATGCCCGCGCGGTCGACGGCAAACAAAACGGGTAGGTTTTGCAGGGCGATGTCGTGCACCAGTTGGTCGTAGGCGCGTTGTAAAAAGGTGGAATAAATCGCCACGACGGGCTTCATCCCTTCGCAAGCCAAACCGCCGGCAAAGGTAACGGCGTGCTGCTCGGCGATGCCGACATCGAAATAGCGGTCGGGGAATCGTTGTTCAAACTCAACCAAGCCGCTGCCCTCGCGCATGGCGGGGGTAATCGCAACCAGTCGGGAATCTGCCGCCGCCCGGTCGCACAGCCATTTGCCGAACACTTGGGTATAGGTCGGTTTGGCGGCGGGCTTGGGTTCTTTTTCAGACGGCATTTGCGCCGCGCTTTCTTTAGGCAGGTTGGCGACGGCGTGGTATTTGACGGGGTCGTTTTCGGCGAGTTTGTAGCCGTTGCCCTTTTTGGTGATGACGTGCAGCAACTGAGGGCCTTTGCGGCTGCGCAAGTCTTTCAATACGTCCACCAGATTTTCGACGTTGTGTCCGTCCACGGGGCCGGTGTAGCGGAAGCCGAAGTTTTCAAACAAAGACAGCGACTGTTTGGCGTGTTCGGCTTCTTCGGCAAGGGTTTTGATTTTGTGTTCGACTTTTTGGGCAAACTCCATCGCGCCGGGTATTTTGTCTAATACCTTGCCCGTTTGCGCTTTGACGGTACTCAACAGGCCGTGCATATCGCGCACGACGTTGCTGGCAAGGTATTTCGGCAGCGCGCCGACGTTGGGGGAAATCGACATTTCGTTGTCGTTGAGGACGACCAGCAAATCCACATCCATATCGCCTGCGCAATTCAAGGCTTCAAACGCCTGCCCCGCCGTCATCGCGCCGTCGCCGATGATGGCGACGCTGCGGCGGTCGCTGCCCAAGAGTTTGTCTGCCGCCGCCATGCCCAACGCCGCGCCGATGGAGGTGGAGGAATGCCCCACGCCGAACGCGTCGTACTCGGACTCGCAACGTTTCGGAAAACCCGCCAAACCGCCATATTGGCGCATGGTGTGCATCTGGTTTTTCCTGCCTGTCAGGATTTTGTGCGGATAGCTTTGGTGTCCGACATCCCACACCAGCTTGTCTTCGGGCGTGTCGTACACATAGTGCAGGGCGATGGTCAGTTCGACCGCGCCCAAATTGCTGGCGAAATGCCCGCCGGTCTGCCCGACAGATTCCAGCAGAAAGGTGCGCAACTCGCCGGCAAGGCGCGGCAGCTGTTTTTTGTCCAGACGGCGCAAATCTTGCGGGCTGTCAATCAGGTCGAGTAGGGGGCTTGGGTTCATGGTGTGTCTTTTTTATGTGTCGTCCGGGTGCAACGGTCAATTATATATCAAGAGCGTGCGGCTGACGGCTGATTTTGCCGTATGTCATTCGTCCTGCCGCTTGGCGCGCGGGTGGGCTTCGTCATACAGGCGGGCGATGTGGTCGAAATCGAGCTTGGTATAAATCTGCGTGGTCGAAAGGCTGCTGTGCCCGAGCAGCTCCTGCACCGCCCTGATGTCGCGCGAAGCCTGCAATAGGTGTCCGGCGTAGCTGTGGCGCATCATATGCGGCGAAACGTGCCTGCCGTCGCCGTTTTGCGCCGCCCATTGCGCCAAACGTTTTTGGATTTGGCGTTGGCTCAGGCGCGTGCCGTTCCTGCCGGTAAACAGGGCTTTGCCGTCCGATGCCGTCTGACGCAGCGGCAGATAGTTTTTCAGGGCTTCCACGCTTTTGCCGACCAGCGGCACCTGCCGCTGCTTGCGCCCTTTGCCGATAACGTGTACCCACGCCTCGTCCAAATAGACATCATCTGCATTCAAGCCGTGTATCTCGCTCACGCGCAAACCGCTGCCGTACATCAGTTCGAACAGGGCGTGGTCGCGCACCGCCAGCGGGTCGCCGCCGTCCACGGGCAAATCCAGCATCCGGTTCAGCCATTCCTGCGGCAGGGCTTTGGGTACGCGCTCGGGCTGCTTCGGCGGTTTGATGTCGGCGGTCGGGTCGGCGTGCATCAGGCCGCGCTTTACCAGCCAAACGCAATACTGCCGCCAAGACGAAAGCTTGCGAGCCAGCGTCCGTTCCCCCAAACCGCGGCCGGACAGCCGGCGTAATGCCTGTACGAAGTCGCCGCGAGTGCAATTTGAAGGGTTTGCAGACGGCATTTCTTCCAGAAGGGCAAGCAGTTCCTGCAAGTCGCGCCGGTATGCGGCAACCGTGTGCTCCGATTTACCCTCGCGCACGATATTTTCCAAATAAGCGTCCAAGTATGCCGCAAGTCCGTCCAAACCCATTCCCACACCTAAAATAACATTAGAAACATTATCATAAATCGGAATATCCGAATCCCGAAACGTCAAAACCCGACAAACCTGCATACTGGCATCGTTAATATAAAATCAATGAGCTGTTTATGGTTTTTTGCTGTAAAAAACATTATAATCCGCCTTATTTACCTATTGCCCAAGGAGACACAAATGGCACTCGTATCCATGCGCCAACTGCTTGATCATGCTGCCGAAAACAGCTACGGCCTGCCGGCGTTCAACGTCAACAACCTCGAACAGATGCGCGCCATCATGGAGGCTGCAGACCAAGTCGACGCCCCCGTCATCGTACAGGCGAGTGCCGGTGCGCGCAAATATGCGGGTGCGCCGTTTTTACGCCACCTGATTTTGGCGGCTGTCGAAGAATTTCCACACATCCCCGTCGTCATGCACCAAGACCACGGCGCATCACCCGACGTGTGCCAACGCTCCATCCAACTGGGCTTCTCCTCTGTAATGATGGACGGCTCGCTGATGGAAGACGGCAAAACCCCTTCTTCTTACGAATACAACGTCAACGCCACACGTACCGTGGTTAACTTCTCCCACGCTTGCGGCGTATCCGTTGAAGGCGAAATCGGCGTATTGGGCAACCTCGAAACCGGCGAAGCAGGCGAAGAAGACGGTGTAGGCGCAGTGGGCAAACTTTCCCACGACCAAATGCTGACCAGCGTCGAAGATGCCGTATGTTTCGTTAAAGATACCGGCGTTGACGCATTGGCTATTGCCGTCGGCACCAGCCACGGCGCATACAAATTCACCCGTCCGCCCACAGGCGATGTATTACGTATCGACCGCATCAAAGAAATCCACCAAGCCCTGCCCAATACACACATCGTGATGCACGGCTCCAGCTCCGTTCCGCAAGAATGGCTGAAAGTCATCAACGAATACGGCGGCAATATCGGCGAAACCTACGGCGTGCCGGTTGAAGAAATCGTCGAAGGCATCAAACACGGCGTGCGCAAAGTCAACATCGATACCGACTTGCGCCTTGCTTCTACCGGCGCGGTACGCCGCTACCTTGCCGAAAATCCGTCCGACTTTGACCCGCGCAAATACCTGAGCAAAACCATTGAGGCCATGAAGCAAATCTGCCTCGACCGTTATCTTGCGTTTGGCTGCGAAGGTCAGGCAGGCAAAATCAAACCTGTTTCGTTGGAAAAAATGGCAAGCCGTTATGCCAAGGGCGAATTGAACCAAATCGTCAAATAACAGGTTGCCTGTAAACAAAATGCCGTCTGAACCGCCGTTCGGACGACATTTGATTTTTGCTTCTTTGACCTGCCTCATTGATGCGGTATGCAAAAAAAGATACCATAACCAAAATGTTTATATATTATCTATTCTGCGTATGACTAGGAGTAAACCTGTGAATCGAACTGCCTTCTGCTGCCTTTCTCTGACCACTGCCCTGATTCTGACCGCCTGCAGCAGCGGAGGGGGTGGTGTCGCCGCCGACATCGGTGCGGGGCTTGCCGATGCACTAACCGCACCGCTCGACCATAAAGACAAAGGTTTGCAGTCTTTGACGCTGGATCAGTCCGTCAGGAAAAACGAGAAACTGAAGCTGGCGGCACAAGGTGCGGAAAAAACTTATGGAAACGGTGACAGCCTCAATACGGGCAAATTGAAGAACGACAAGGTCAGCCGTTTCGACTTTATCCGCCAAATCGAAGTGGACGGGCAGCTCATTACCTTGGAGAGTGGAGAGTTCCAAGTATACAAACAAAGCCATTCCGCCTTAACCGCCTTTCAGACCGAGCAAATACAAGATTCGGAGCATTCCGGGAAGATGGTTGCGAAACGCCAGTTCAGAATCGGCGACATAGCGGGCGAACATACATCTTTTGACAAGCTTCCCGAAGGCGGCAGGGCGACATATCGCGGGACGGCGTTCGGTTCAGACGATGCCGGCGGAAAACTGACCTACACCATAGATTTCGCCGCCAAGCAGGGAAACGGCAAAATCGAACATTTGAAATCGCCAGAACTCAATGTCGACCTGGCCGCCGCCGATATCAAGCCGGATGGAAAACGCCATGCCGTCATCAGCGGTTCCGTCCTTTACAACCAAGCCGAGAAAGGCAGTTACTCCCTCGGTATCTTTGGCGGAAAAGCCCAGGAAGTTGCCGGCAGCGCGGAAGTGAAAACCGTAAACGGCATACGCCATATCGGCCTTGCCGCCAAGCAATAACCATTGTGAAAATGCCGTCCGAACACGATAATTTACCGTTCGGACGGCATTTTGTATTGCACCGTCCGACGGCATGCCCAAGGGGGGAAATCCCTATTTTCAGGCCAACCGCTATATAATGCCGTCTGAACCAACGAGAGAATGCCATGCAAGCTGATTTTAACCGTCCCGTCCTGGCCGTCGATACCGGTACTTCCCGTTTGTCGCTCGCGCTGCGTGCCGACGGCGAAACCCGTCTGTTCCATCAGGAAGTCGGCAGCCGCCAGTCCGAACTGATTCTGCCGGAAATCCGCACCCTATTCCGCGATGCAGGCATTACCGCCGCCGATTTGGGTGCGGTCGTGTACGCACAGGGTCCCGGCGCGTTTACCGGACTGCGTATCGGCATCGGTGTAGCTCAGGGTTTGGCAACGCCGTTTGATACCCCCTTAATCGGCGTACCCTCGCTCGATGCCGCCGCCTCGCTGCCGCCGCCGCAAAGCTGCATCCTTGCCGCTACGGACGCTCGTATGGGCGAAGTGTTTTATGCATGGTTCGATACGCTGAACTGCCACCGTTTGAGCGATTATCAGGTCGGGCGGGCGGCAGACATCCGGCTGCCGGAGGGATGCGCCTTTTCAGACGGCATAGGCAGCGCGTTCGCGCTGGAAGAAGCTCCGCCGTTCTCAGGCAGACCGGATATGCCGACTGCCGCCGACTTTCTCGCATTGGCAGCCAAGGGCGGTTATCCTGCCGTCCATGCCGCACACGCCGGTTTGCTCTACGTCCGCAACAAAATCGCCCTGACTGCCAAAGAACAGGCCGAACGGAGAGCGCGCCCGTGAACATCCGCCGTGCCGTTTGTGCCGATTGTGAGGAGCTGGCCGCACTCGATGCCGTCTGCAACCCGTCCGCATGGACGCAACGCCAATTTGAGTCCGCACTGGTTTCGCCGTCCGAACAGGTTTTCCTTGCGGAAAAAGACGGCGGGATTGCCGCCTTTATCGTTTGGCAGAACCTGCCCGACGAATCCGAACTGCACCTGATTGCCACCGCGCCCGAATGCCGCCGCCAAGGAATTGCGTCCGCCCTGCTCGAATATTGGTTCACACATCTGCCCGAAGACACGCAACGCCTGCTGCTCGAAGTCCGTGCAGGCAACACCGCCGCACAGGCACTGTACACGGCGCACGGCTTCAGCATTACGGGCAGGCGGAAAAACTATTACCGTACAGCCGACGGTAAAACCGAAGATGCCGTCTTAATGGAGAAAATATGTTAAGCGCGCGCTACCTCCACCTGCACGAAGCTTTGGGTTTGGGTCCGATGTGGCTGAAACAGGCCGCCGCCGTCCTGCCGCCCAAAAACACACCCGCACCCTCGGCACAGGCACGTCCCCAAACCGTCCGCGCCGCCCCGATCCGCCCTTCCCAACCCCATAACGGTCAGGCGCGGCTCGAAACGATGAAAGCGTTGGAAACCGCCGCCGTACCTACGCGCAAACCCGCGCCTGAAACCGAAACGCCTCTGCCCGGCCTTTCAGACGGCATCGCCCCCGTTCCCGCCGCTTCGGGCATCACCAAGCTTGCCGTCGTCAGCCTTTGCCCACCGATCGAGGATGCGGTTTACGGGCAACTGTTCCACGGCAAAGCAGGCATCCTGCTCGACAACATACTCAAAGCCGTAGGACTGGATGCCGCCTATGTCCACAAAACCTGTTGGGTGAAAACCGCCGCCGTCGGCAACCCGATGCCGTCTGAACAGGCCGTCGCGAATGCGCTGGGTCAAATCGCCCGCGAACTCGACGGCTGCCGCGCCCCGGCTGTCCTTTTCCTCGGGCAGGCTTTTGTCCAGCCTGAACGGCAAACGATGATTGAAACTTTGTGCGGCAGCCGTCCCTTCTTCATCATCGACCATCCCGCCCGGCTTTTACGCCAACCCGAACTCAAAGCCCGCGCCTGGCAGGTGTTGAAACAGTTGAAACGCGCCTTGCGGCAAGGCGGCGGCAGTTGAAGCGCGCCGCACGGGGCGGTAGAATCGCAACTGCGTCCCAATATCTGACAGAAAGCACAAAATGACCGATTTCCGCCAAGATTTCCTCAAATTCTCCCTCGCCCAAAATGTTTTGAAATTCGGCGAATTTACCACCAAGGCAGGACGGCGGTCGCCCTATTTCTTCAATGCCGGCCTCTTTAACGACGGCTTGTCCACGCTGCAACTGGCAAAATTTTACGCACAATCCATCATTGAAAGCGGCATCCGATTCGATATGCTGTTCGGTCCCGCCTACAAAGGCATTATTTTGGCGGCGGCAACCGCGATGATGCTGGCGGAAAAAGGCGTGAACGTCCCGTTTGCCTACAACCGCAAAGAAGCCAAAGACCACGGCGAAGGCGGCGTGTTGGTCGGCGCGCCGCTTAAAGGGCGCGTGCTGATTATCGACGACGTGATTTCCGCCGGCACATCCGTACGCGAATCGATCAAACTGATTGAAGCGGAGGGTGCAACCCCCGCCGGTGTCGCCATCGCGCTCGATCGCATGGAAAAAGGCACGGGTGAATTGAGCGCGGTTCAGGAAGTGGAAAAACAATACGGTCTGCCCGTCGCCCCCATCGCCAGCCTGAACGATTTGTTTATTCTGTTGCAAAACAACCCCGAATTCGGACAGTTCCTCGAACCCGTCCGAGCCTACCGTCGGCAGTACGGCGTAGAATAAAAACAAAGCATATGCCGTCCGAACCGCCTTACGCCTCAGACGGCATCAAACCTGACACACACGAGGAAATACCATGCCCGCCTGTTTCTGCCCCCACTGCAAAACCCGTCTCTGGGTCAAAGAAACCCAACTCAATGTCGCCCAAGGCTTCGTCGTCTGCCAAAAATGCGAAGGACTGTTTAAAGCCAAAGACCATCTGGCAAGCACGAAAGAACCCATATTCAACGATTTGCCCGAGGCTGTTTCGGATGTCAAACTCGTTCACCGTATCGGCACGCGCGCCATCGGCAAGAAACAGATTTCCCGTGACGAAATCGCCGGCATCCTCAACGGCGGTACAACCCAGCCCGATATTCCGCCCGCAACCGCCGCCACCCCTGCTGCCGCACCGCAGGTTACCGTACCGCCCGCCGCGCCCGCCCGTCAGGATGGGTTCAACTGGACGATTGCAACCCTGTTTGCCCTTATCGTCCTCATTATGCAGCTTTCCTACCTCGTCATCCTATGAGCGCGCCCGACCTCTTTGTCGCCCACTTCCGCGAAGCCGTCCCCTACATCCGCCAAATGCGCGGCAAAACGCTGGTCGCCGGCATAGACGACCGCCTGCTCGAAGGTGATACCTTAAACAAGCTCGCCGCCGACATCGGGCTGTTGTCGCAACTGGGCATCAGGCTCGTCCTCATCCACGGCGCGCGCCACTTCCTCGACCGCCACGCCGCCGCTCAAGGCCGCACGCCGCATTATTGCCGGGGCTTGCGCGTTACCGACGAAACCTCGCTCGAACAGGCGCAGCAGTTTGCCGGCACCGTCCGCAGCCGTTTTGAAGCCGCATTGTGCGGCAGCGTTTCCGGGTTCGCGCGCGCGCCTTCCGTCCCGCTCGTATCGGGCAACTTCCTGACCGCCCGTCCGATAGGTGTGATTGACGGAACCGATATGGAATACGCGGGCGTTATCCGCAAAACCGACACCGCCGCCCTCCGTTTCCAACTCGACGCGGGCAATATCGTCTGGCTGCCGCCGCTCGGACATTCCTACAGCGGCAAGACCTTCTATCTCGATATGCTTCAAACCGCCGCCTCCGCCGCCGTCTCGCTTCAGGCCGAAAAACTCGTTTACCTGACCCTTTCAGACGGCATTTCCCGCCCCGACGGCACGCTCGCCGAAACCCTCTCGGCACAGGAAGCGCAATCGCTGGCGGAACACGCCGGCGGCGAAACGCGACGGCTGATTTCGTCCGCCGTTGCCGCGCTCGAAGGCGGCGTGCATCGCGTCCAAATCCTCAACGGAGCCGCCGACGGCAGCCTGCTGCAAGAACTCTTCACCCGCAACGGCATCGGCACGTCCATTGCCAAAGAAGCCTTCGTCTCCATCCGGCAGGCGCACAGCGGCGACATCCCGCACATCGCCGCCCTCATCCGCCCGCTGGAAGAACAGGGCATCCTGCTGCACCGCAGCCGCGAATACCTCGAAAACCACATTTCCGAATTTTCCATCCTCGAACACGACGGCAACCTGTACGGTTGCGCCGCCCTGAAAACCTTTGCCGAAGCCGATTGCGGCGAAATCGCCTGCCTTGCCGTCTCGCCGCAGGCACAGGACGGCGGCTACGGCGAACGCCTGCTTGCCCACATTATCGATAAGGCGCGCGGCATAGGCATAAGCAGGCTGTTCGCACTGTCCACAAATACCGGCGAATGGTTTGCCGAACGCGGCTTTCAGACGGCATCGGAAGACGAGTTGCCCGAAACGCGGCGCAAAGACTACCGCAGCAACGGACGGAACTCGCATATTCTGGTACGTCGCCTGCACCGCTGACCGCAACGGAAAGCCGCCGCAGAAATGCCGTCTGAACCCCGTTTCAGACGGCATTTCCCCGATTATATAGTGGATTAAATTTAAATCAGGACAAGGCGACGAAGCCGCAGACAGTACAAATAGTACGGCAAGGCGAGGCAACGCTGTACTGGTTTAAATTTAATCCACTATAAAGACCTGCCCAACCCTCAAGGACCCCGATGAAATCCTACCCCGACCCCTACCGCCATTTTGAAAACCTCGATTCCGCCGAAACGCAAAACTTCGCTGCTGAAGCGAATGCCGAAACGCGCGCGCGTTTTTTAGAAAACGACAAGGCGCGCGCGCTTTCAGACGGCATTTTGGCGCAGTTGCAGGACACGCGGCAGATTCCGTTTTGTCAGGAACACCGCGCGCGGATGTACCATTTCCATCAGGACGCGGAGTATCCGAAGGGCGTGTACCGCGTGTGTACCGCGGCGACGTATCGTTCCGGCTATCCCGAGTGGAAAATCCTGTTTTCGGTGGCGGATTTCGACGAATTGCTTGGCGACGATGTGTATTTGGGCGGCGTGTCGCACTTGGTGGAACAGCCCAACCGCGCGTTGTTAACACTGAGCAAATTGGGCAGCGATACGGCGTACACGCTGGAAGTGGATTTGGAAGCAGGGGAGTTGGTCGAAGGCGGTTTTCACTTTCCGGCAGGCAAAAACCATGTGTCGTGGCGCGATGAAAACAGCGTGTGGGTGTGTCCGGCTTGGAACGAACGCCAGTTGACCCAATCGGGCTATCCGCGCGAAGTATGGCTGGTGGAACGCGGCAAGAGTTTCGAGGAAAGCCTGCCTGTGTATCAAATCGGCGAAGACGGCATGATGGTGAACGCGTGGCGTTATCTCGATCCGCAGGGTTCGCCGATTGATTTGATTGAAGCGTCGGACGGTTTTTACACCAAAACCTATTTGCGGGTCTCAGCCGAAGGCGAGGCGAAACCGTTAAACCTGCCCAACGATTGCGACGTGGTCGGCTATCTGGCGGGGCATCTTTTGCTGACGCTGCGCAAGGACTGGAACCGCGCGAACCAAAGCTATCCGAGCGGCGCGCTGGTGGCGGTGAAGCTGAATCGGGGCGAACTCGGGGCGGCGCAGCTTTTGTTTGCGCCCGATGAAACGCAGGCATTGGAAAGCGTGGAAACGACCAAGCGTTTTGTGGTGGCGAGCCTGTTGGAGAACGTACAAGGCCGTCTGAAAGCATGGCGGTTTGCCGACGGCAAATGGCAGGAAGTCGAATTGCCGCGCCTGCCTTCGGGCGCGTTGGAAATGACCGACCAACCTTGGGGCGGCGACGTGGTTTACCTTGCCGCCAGCGATTTCACCACGCCGCTGACGCTGTTTGCGCTGGATTTGAACGTGATGGAACTGACCGTCATGCGCCGCCAGCCGCAGCAGTTTGATTCAGACGGCATTAACGTGCAGCAGTTTTGGACGACTTCGGCTGACGGCGAGCGCATTCCTTATTTCCACGTCGGCAAAAACGCCGCGCCCGACATGCCGACGCTGGTCTATGCCTACGGCGGTTTCGGCATTCCCGAATTGCCGCATTATCTGGGCAGCATTGGCAAATATTGGCTGGAAGAGGGCAATGCCTTTGTATTGGCGAACATCCGCGGCGGCGGCGAGTTCGGCCCGCGCTGGCATCAGGCGGCGCAGGGAATCAGCAAACATAAAAGCGTTGATGATTTATTGGCAGTCGTGCGCGATTTGTCCGAACGCGGTATCAGTTCGCCCGAACACATCGGCTTGCAGGGCGGCAGCAACGGCGGACTGATTACTGCCGCCGCCTTCGTGCGCGAACCGCAAAGCATCGGCGCGCTGGTGTGCGAAGTGCCGCTGACCGACATGATCCGTTATCCGCTGCTCTCCGCCGGTTCAAGCTGGACAGACGAATACGGCAATCCGCAAAAATACGAAGTCTGCAAACGCCGGTTGGGCGAATTGTCGCCGTATCACAATCTTTCAGACGGCATCGATTATCCGCCCGCGCTCATTACCACCAGCCTGTCCGACGATCGCGTCCATCCCGCCCACGCGCTCAAGTTCTACGCCAAACTGCGCGAAACCTCCGCGCAATCTTGGCTCTACTCGCCTGACGGCGGCGGCCATACCGGCAACGGCACCCAACGCGAATCCGCCGACGAACTCGCCTGCGTCTTGCTGTTTTTGAAAGAGTTTTTGGGCTAAGGGCGGGGGAGCGGCACTGCCGCCGCGAATGAAAAAAGGTCGTCTGAAACTGCTTTTTCAGACGACCTTTTTTAATGGTTGTTTCAAATCAAAATATCTATGCCGCCGGCCCCATCAGCACTTCTTCACATCCGAAGGCAAAAATCCGTAATGCCGTCTGAACGCTTCGTTGAACCGTCCCGCGTGGCGGTAGCCGCAAAAGTGCATGGCGGCTTGGACGGTGCTGCCGGATTCGATGAGGGCGAGCGCGTGTTCCAGCCGCAGGCGGCGCAGGCATCCGGCGACGGTTTCGCCGGTTTGCGCTTTGAAATAGCGTTTCAGGTAGCATTCGTTCAGTCCGACGCGGCGGGCGATTTCGGCGATGGTCAGCGGACGGGCGAATTCGTGTTGCAGGATGTCGGCGGCTTCGTCTATGCGCCGACGGCGGTAACCGTTGTCGTGGCGGCGGAAGGTGAAGCGCAATAATCGGGCGGAGAGTTCCAGCGCGGCGGCTTCGTCGGCAAGCAGGCCGAAGCCGTCCGATTCGAACGGGCGTTGCAGCAGTGGGCAGGCCGCCGCCGTCAGTGCCGCTGCGTTTTGCGCCAGCCGTTGCAGGGCGAATCGGCCTATTGTTTGCGGCGAAAACAGGCGTTCGTCCAGCAAGCCTTCGTCGTGCCAGCGGCGCAGTTTTTCCAGCGAAAAATCCAAATGCAGCGCGCACATGCCGCTGTTGTCGGGCAGCAGGGTTTCGGATACGTCCGCCAAATCGCCGCGTACCAGTCAGATTTCGCCGGCAGATGGGCGGTATTCCCTGCCGCCCATTTGTAACCGGTTCTGCCCCGACACCATGACGAACAAGGCGCAGTTGTGGCTGAAATTGTGGATTTCGGTGGGAAACGCGCCCGTTCCGCCGCCGCGCATCCGCGACAAGGTGATGCCCGAATCGAAGCGGTTGATGCACATTTCCAGATGCAAACCGGGCTGTTTTGCCTGCGCAATGAGCGCGCTGTCGGAACAGCCGTCCAACGCCCAGCCGGATTTATCGGAGCGGACATAGGTTTGGTACTGGCGGTAGATGGCGGCGGTGTTCATGATTGGATAGGAACGAGTTGTCTAACAAATGAATTAAATAGGAATTATTACCAATAATCAAGCGCAGGGATTGGTTGAAACGGAAAAGGTCGTCTGAAAGGGTGTTTCAGACGACCTTTTCCGTATCGGGAATTTGTTTTGCCGTATCGGGAATTTTGCGTTTTGCGGCGTGGTTTCTGCAGGTTGTTTGCTTAATAATAAACATTCTTATTCGTATGCAAAGGAACCGCACACCGTGAAACCGCGTTTTTATTGGGCAGCCTGCGCCGTCCTGCTGACCGCCTGTTCGCCCGAACCTGCCGCCGAAAAAACTGTATCCGCCGCATCCGCATCTGCCGCCACGCTGACCGTGCCGACCGCGCGGGGCGATGCCGTTGTGCCGAAGAATCCCGAACGCGTCGCCGTGTACGACTGGGCGGCGTTGGATACGCTGACCGAATTGGGCGTGAATGTGGGCGCAACCACCGCGCCGGTGCGCGTGGATTATTTGCAGCCTGCATTTGACAAGGCGGCAACGGTGGGGACGCTGTTCGAGCCCGATTACGAAGCCCTGCACCGCTACAATCCTCAGCTTGTCATTACCGGCGGGCCGGGCGCGGAAGCGTATGAACAGTTAGCGAAAAACGCGACCACCATAGATCTGACGGTGGACAACGGCAATATCCGCACCAGCGGCGAAAAGCAGATGGAGACCTTGGCGCGGATTTTCGGCAAGGAAGCGCGCGCGGCGGAATTGAAGGCGCAGATTGACGCGCTGTTCGCCCAAACGCGCGAAGCCGCCAAAGGCAAAGGACGCGGGCTGGTGCTGTCGGTTACGGGCAACAAGGTGTCCGCCTTCGGCACGCAGTCGCGGTTGGCAAGTTGGATACACGGCGACATCGGCCTACCGCCTGTAGACGAATCTTTACGCAACGAGGGGCACGGGCAGCCTGTTTCCTTCGAATACATCAAAGAGAAAAACCCCGATTGGATTTTCATCATCGACCGTACCGCCGCCATCGGGCAGGAAGGGCCGGCGGCTGTCGAAGTATTGGATAACGCGCTGGTACGCGGCACGAACGCTTGGAAGCGCAAGCAAATCATCGTCATGCCTGCCGCGAACTACATTGTCGCGGGCGGCGCGCGGCAGTTGATTCAGGCGGCGGAGCAGTTGAAGGCGGCGTTTAAAAAGGCAGAACCCGTTGCGGCGGGGAAAAAGTAGGGAGTCGTCTGAAAACGGAGCTTCCGAAGGAAGCGGGGGGTTTCTGCGAAGCTAAAGTGCGGTTTCAACGAATTGAAAAGCAGCCTGTATGTTGAAAATACCGCTCAAGCAAACCTACGGTTTGCCGCCCTCTCCCTAGCCCTCTCCCACAGGGAGAGGGGATTGGGTTGCAGGCTGCCTTTAAGGTTTAGGCAAATTTTTAACTTCGTTGAAGCTGCGATTTCAGAAGCTCCGTTTTAGCTTCGCAGAAACTCCGCTTCCTTCGAAAGCTCCGTTTTCAGACGACCTTTTGGAGTACCGCAGGCACACGCATCGAACGGCTGAATCAAAGATTCAGACCGATGGCAGTCCGCACCCGAGTTTATGCGGCAAACAGCGAGGCTACGGCAACCCGCCCCCTCTCCCTGTGGGAGAGGGTTAGGGAGAGGGCGGTAAGCCGCAGGCTTACATCAAAGCCGATAACGCTTTCACAAAGCCTGTGTGCACTGAAAACTGAAAGGTCGTCTGAAAACGGAGCTTTCGAAGGAAGCAGAGTTTCTGCGAAGCTAAAACCGAAGCTGCAAAAAATCGAAAAGCAGCCTGCACGTTGAAAATGCCGCCCAAGCAAACCTGCGGTTTGCCGCCCTCTCCCACAGGGAGAGGGGATTGGGGTGCAGGCTGTCTTTAAGGTTCAGGCAAATTTTTAACTTCGTTGAAGCTGCGATTTCAGAAGCTCCGTTTTAGCTTCGCAGAAACTCCGCTTCCTTCGAAAGCTCCGTTTTCAGACGACCTTTTGGAGTACCGCAGGCACACGCATCGAACGGCTGAATCAAAGATTCAGACCGATGGCAGTCCGCACCCGAGTTTATGCGGCAAACAGCGAGGCTACGGCAACCCGCCCCCTCTCCCTGTGGGAGAGGGTTAGGGAGAGGGCGGTAAGCCGCAGGCTTACATCAAAGCCGATAACGCTTCCGTTACAACTCCGCCCACTGAAAGCAGCCTGCAACGAAGCCAAAACGACAAACCGCATCGTAAACCACCCAACCCATAGGAGAACCCCATGCAAAACGAAACCATCAACCTGAAACAGCACCTTGCCGCCATCAAAGAATACTGGCAGCCCGAAATCATCAACCGCCACGGGTTCCAATTCCACTTGGTCAAACTTTTGGGCGATTACGGCTGGCATACGCACGGATACAGCGACAAAGTGCTGTTTGCCGTGGAGGGCGACATGGCGGTGGACTTCGCCGACGGCGGCAGCATGACGATACGCGAGGGCGAGATGGCGGTCGTGCCGAAGTCGGTGTCGCACCGCCCGCGTTCGGAAAACGGCTGCTCGTTGGTGCTGATTGAGTTGTCCGACCCGTCCGAGGCCGTCTGAAAACGAAGTTTCCGAAGGAAGCTGAGTTTCTGCGAAGCTAAAAGCAGCCTGCACCTTCAATCAATATGCCGAAAATACAACCCCACCGCACACCAACACACAAAGGAAATCCCATGACACGCTTCAAATATTCCCTGCTGTTTGCCGCCCTGTTGCCCGTGTACGCGCAGGCCGATGTTTCTGTTTCAGACGACCCCAAACCGCAGGAAAGCACTGAATTGCCGACCATCACCGTTACCGCCGACCGCACCGCGAGTTCCAACGACGGCTACACTGTTTCCGGCACGCACACCCCGCTCGGGCTGCCCATGACCCTGCGCGAAATCCCGCAGAGCGTCAGCGTCATCACATCGCAACAAATGCGCGACCAAAACATCAAAACGCTCGACCGCGCCCTGTTGCAGGCGACCGGCACCAGCCGCCAGATTTACGGCTCCGACCGCGCGGGCTACAACTACCTGTTCGCGCGCGGCAGCCGCATCGCCAACTACCAAATCAACGGCATCCCCGTTGCCGACGCGCTGGCCGATACGGGCAATGCCAACACCGCCGCCTATGAGCGCGTAGAAGTCGTGCGCGGCGTGGCGGGGCTGCTGGACGGCACGGGCGAGCCTTCCGCCACCGTCAATCTGGTGCGCAAACGCCTGACCCGCAAGCCATTGTTTGAAGTCCGCGCCGAAGCGGGCAACCGCAAACATTTCGGGCTGGACGCGGACGTATCGGGCAGCCTGAACACCGAAGGCACGCTGCGCGGCCGCCTGGTTTCCACCTTCGGACGCGGCGACTCGTGGCGGCGGCGCGAACGCAGCCGCGATGCCGAACTCTACGGCATTTTGGAATACGACATCGCACCGCAAACCCGCGTCCACGCAGGCATGGACTACCAGCAGGCGAAAGAAACCGCCGACGCGCCGCTCAGCTACGCCGTGTACGACAGCCAAGGTTATGCCACCGCCTTCGGCCCGAAAGACAACCCCGCCACAAATTGGGCGAACAGCCGCCACCGTGCGCTCAACCTGTTCGCCGGCATCGAACACCGCTTCAACCAAGACTGGAAACTCAAAGCCGAATACGACTACACCCGCAGCCGCTTCCGCCAGCCCTACGGCGTAGCAGGCGTGCTTTCCATCGACCACAACACCGCCGCCACCGACCTGATTCCCGGTTATTGGCACGCCGACCCGCGCACCCACAGCGCCAGCGTGTCATTGATCGGCAAATACCGCCTGTTCGGCCGCGAACACGATTTAATCGCGGGTATCAACGGTTACAAATACGCCAGCAACAAATACGGCGAACGCAGCATCATCCCCAACGCCATTCCCAACGCCTACGAATTTTCCCGCACGGGTGCCTACCCGCAGCCTGCATCGTTTGCCCAAACCATCCCGCAATACGGCACCAGGCGGCAAATCGGCGGCTATCTCGCCACCCGTTTCCGCGCCGCCGACAACCTTTCGCTGATTTTGGGCGGACGATACACCCGTTACCGCACCGGCAGCTACGACAGCCGCACACAAGGCATGACCTATGTGTCCGCCAACCGTTTCACCCCCTACACAGGCATCGTGTTCGACCTGACCGGCAACCTGTCTCTTTACGGCTCGTACAGCAGCCTGTTCGTCCCGCAATCGCAAAAAGACGAACACGGCAGCTACCTGAAACCCGTAACCGGCAACAATCTGGAAGCCGGCATCAAAGGCGAATGGCTTGAAGGCCGTCTGAACGCATCCGCCGCCGTGTACCGCGCCCGTAAAAACAACCTCGCCACCGCAGCAGGACGCGACCCGAGCGGCAACACCTACTACCGCGCCGCCAACCAAGCCAAAACCCACGGCTGGGAAATCGAAGTCGGCGGCCGCATCACGCCCGAATGGCAGATACAGGCAGGTTACAGCCAAAGCAAAACCCGCGACCAAGACGGCAGCCGCCTGAACCCCGACAGCGTACCCGAACGCAGCTTCAAACTCTTCACTGCCTACCACTTTGCCCCCGAAGCCCCCAGCGGCTGGACCATCGGCGCAGGCGTGCGCTGGCAGAGCGAAACCCACACCGACCCTGCCACGCTCCGCATCCCCAACCCCGCCGCCAAAGCCCGCGCCGCCGACAACAGCCGCCAAAAAGCCTACGCCGTCGCCGACATCATGGCGCGTTACCGCTTCAATCCGCGCGCCGAACTGTCGCTGAACGTGGACAATCTGTTCAACAAACACTACCGCACCCAGCCCGACCGCCACAGCTACGGCGCACTGCGGACAGTGAACGCGGCGTTTACCTATCGGTTTAAATAAGGTCGTCTGAAAACGGAGTTTCTGCGAAGCTATAGTGGATTAACAAAAACCAGTACGGTGTTGCCTCGCCTTAGCTCAAAGAGAACGATTCTCTAAGGTGCTCAAGCACCAAGTGAATCGGTTCCGTACTATTTGTACTGTCTGCGGCTTCGTCGCCTTGTCCTGATTTTTGTTAATCCACTATAAAAGCAGCCTGCACATTGAAAATGCCGCCCAAGCAAACTTTCAGTTTGCCCGCCTCGTCCTAGCCCTCTCCCACGGGAGAGGGGATTGGGGTGCAGGCTGCCTTTAAGGTTCAGGCAAATTTTAACTTCGTTGATACCGCGCTTTAGCTTCGCAGAAGCTGCACTTTCAGACGACCTTTTGGAACACCACAGGTACACGCATTTAAGGAATGCCGTCTGAAATGCCTGCCTCAATAACGCATCATGTTGCCGTCAATCTCGGCCGCCCATGCATCGATGCCGCCCTGAAGGTTGTACAGGTTTTCAAAACCCGCGTCCGCCAAATACATCGCCGTATGCAGGCTGCGGATACCGTGGTGGCAATACACCACAAGCGGCACATCATCCGGCAGCTCGTTCTGCCGCAGCGGAATCAGATTCATCGGGATATGCAGCGCATTTGGCAGCGAACAAACCGCCGTTTCTTCATCCGTACGCACGTCCAACAAACAAAACATCCGCCCTTCGTCCATCCACGCTTTCAATTCCGCGGGCCCAAGTTGCACAATATCCATCGCACCCCCCAAAAAAAACCAAGCAAAATGCCGTCTGAAGCCCCAAACCCGCTTTCAGACGGCATGACCTGTCAACATCTTAAAAATCGAAACCGCCAAACGGATCGGCATCCTTATCATCCAAATGCGCCACCAAGGTATCGAACAGCACCTTCTCTTCAAACACATCGCCCCTGCGCGTAATCAAAAGCGCGCGTTGAACAGGCTTGCGACCTACGATAACCACCATGCGTCCGCCATCTTTCAACTGTTCTTTCAACACTTCAGGCACAAGGTTTACCGCACCGCCGACATAAACCGCATCAAACGGCGCACCTGCGGAAAGTTCGGTCAACCCGTTGTTTTGCACATAATCGATATTGTCCAAACCCAAGCCGTCCAACACCGCTTTGGCGCGGTTTTGCTGTTCGACATCGATGTCGTCCGACACCACACGACCAGCCAATTTTGCCAACAGCGCGGTCGCATAGCCCGAACCCGTGCCGATTTCCAAAACCGTATCGTTTTTCGTCAGCTTCAAGCCCTGCGCCAGCCGCGCCACGACTTTCGGCTCGAGCATCTTATGACCGTTGGCAAGCGGCAGCGCCATATCCGCATACGCCAAACCCTGCAAGTCCTCATCGACAAAAAGCTCGCGCGGAATCTCCGCCAAAGCGTCCAACACATCAAAATCCAATACATCCCACGGACGGATTTGCTGTTCGACCATATTGAACCGCGCTTTTTCAAAATCCATTTAGTGCTCCGTCAAATAATTGTTCCAACAATGGCAGGCATTATAAAACCACACTCCCGCCGCGCCAACTTCGGCACGCGCCGACAGCCCGTTTTGTCAGTCTCAAACCGCCTGACGCGAAGCCTCAAACCGCTTCTCCAAAATCTTCGCCAGTTCGCCCAAATACAAAGCATCCGTCTCATCAAACTGCGCCAAATGTTCGCTGTCCGCGTCCAACACGCCGATACAGCGGCCGTCTGAAAACAGCGGCACGACAATCTCCGAACGTGACAAAGACGAACAGGCAATATGGTCGGGATGCGCGTTGACATCCTTAACAACCACCGTTTCACCCTTCGCCCAAGCCTGACCGCACACCCCGCGACCGAACGGAATCCGCGTACACGCCAAAGGCCCCTGAAACGGTGCCAAAACCAATTCGTCCGAACGCGTATCGACCAAATAAAAACCCACCCAAAACCAACCGAACGCCTCCTTCAAAACCGCCGCCGTGTTCGCCAAATTCGCCACCCAATCCGCCTCGTCAGCCACCACAGACTCAATCTGCGGCAACACCTCCCGATAAAGCGCGGCCTTGTCCGAAGCCGAAAAATGAAGCGCGTGCATCACATCTCCTATAGTTGCATACATATCAGGCGGCCATTATAAAACAGCCTGCCCGAAACAACATTCCAAACCGCCCGGCCGGCCGCTTCAAGTTGCGAACCCGCCGCATATCCACTAAACTTCACGTTGCACCGCGCCACACGCGGCAGACAAAAAAACACGACACGGAGCAAAAAAGATGTATCGCCAAATCGGAATGTGGGATCAAAAATGGGTCATCGGCAACTGGAAAATGAACGGCCGGCTCCAAAACAACAACGCACTGATGCACCGCTTCCGCATCCACCCCACCGCCGAACGCGTCCTCATCGGACTCGCCGCCCCGACCGTTTACCTGCTGCAACTGCACAACGCCATGCAAATCGTTTTAAACAACCGCATCCTCACCTGCGCCCAAGACGTGAGCCGCTTCCCCAATAACGGCGCGTACACCGGCGAAGTGTCCGCCGAAATGCTCGCCGACACCGGCACAGACATCGTCCTCATCGGACACTCCGAACGCAGCCTTTATTTCGGCGAAAAAAACGAAATCCAACGCCGCAAAATGGAAAACGTCCTCAACGTCGGACTCATCCCGTTATTGTGCGTCGGCGAAAGCCTCGAAGAGCGCGAAGCCGGCAAAGAACACGAAGTCATCGCCCATCAGCTTTCCATCCTGCAAGGGCTGGATACCAAAAACATCGCCGTCGCCTACGAACCCGTCTGGGCGATCGGCACCGGCAAAGTCGCCACCGTCGAACAGATTGCCGATATGCACGCATTCATCTACAAAGAAATCTTGTCTTTGTGCGGAAGCGATGTTAAAATCCGCGTCCTTTACGGCGGAAGTGTGAAAGCGGACAACGCGGCCGACATCTTCGCAGTACCTTATGTGGACGGCGCACTCGTCGGCGGCGCGTCATTGTCGTACGACTCCTTTACCGCCATCATCAGTGCCGCACAAAATGCGTAGAAAAATATGGAAGCCTTCAAAACCCTAATTTGGATTGTTAATATAATTTCCGCTTTGGCCGTCATCGTGTTAGTATTGCTCCAACACGGCAAAGGCGCGGATGCCGGCGCGACTTTCGGATCGGGAAGCGGCAGCGCGCAAGGCGTATTCGGCTCTGCCGGCAACGCTAACTTCCTCAGCCGCTCGACCGCCGTTGCAGCAACATTTTTCTTTGCAACCTGCATGGCTATGGTGTATATTCACACCCACACGACAAAACACGGTTTGGACTTCAGCAACGTACAACAAACTCAGCAAGCACCCAAACCCGTAAGCAATACCGAACCTTCTGCCCCTGTTCCTCAGCAGCAGAAATAACAGTTTTTCAAATGCCGACATGGTGAAATTGGTAGACACGCTATCTTGAGGGGGTAGTGGCCGTAGGCTGTGCGAGTTCAAATCTCGCTGTCGGCACCAACACACAAAAACGCCTGAAAATTTCAGGCGTTTTTTGTTCAATCCCATCCAACGCTGTCAACCAATTCCAATCAATACAAGGATTTCAGGCTGATTGTTATCCTGCCGTCCCCCTTCCTGACAGTGCAATCCCGTCCAATCCGCCCTAATTGAAGTAACCTAAAATTTACGGTATCTTTTGCGGTATCTGAAAAATACCTCGAAAAAATACCGCAAAAATAAAGCTGAACGACCGCCAAATCAGGAATGCCAAGCGGAAAAGAGCTTGCGGGGAATACTGCCAAGACGTAGGGAACAAGGGGGAAACCGTCCAAGATGCAGGGCGGTTTTTTTTGGGTTTTTGGAAAAAACCTATACTAGGAAGCGATACCCTTAGTTGTTACCTTGTTACCGGGGAAAAGTTAGATAAATAAGCATATGAAATATAGTGAATTAACATTTAAATCAGGACAAGGCGGCGAGCCGCAGACAGTACAAATAGTACGGCAAGGCGAGCCAACGCTGTACCGGTTTAAATTTAATTCACTATAAAATAAGAAAAAGATAAAAAATTGGTAACAAATGCGGTAACAAATGGTAACGAATCGGTAACAACTTTTGGGGTTTTCCGGTTTTTCACCGTCTTGGCAGTGGGAGCGTAGCGGAATGAAAAGCCAAAACGCACGGAACCGCGCCTATTTTGAGCAGGAATGGCGGTTAAACCGCTTGGTTATATACGGGGAATAGGAAGACAGCGAAACGCGCTAAAAACGCAATTTGAGCCATTAAAAGCGATTGATTAAAAAAATAATCAGGTTAGCCGCCAGTGTTTCAGGCGGCATAAACGGAGAAATTGCGGGGCATAAAAAAGGCAGCTTGCCGTGTTGTCTGTCTCTGGTATAATTCCAAGTATCACTAATCAACGGCTACACAATGCGGATATTCAAAAACCAATGGATAGTGAAATTTGCCAAGAAGCACAAAATCAACGATTCCGAGCTGCTGGAAGCGGTAGAGCGGGCGGATAACGGGCTGATAGACGCAGATTTAGGCGGCGGTGTGATTAAGCAGCGCATAGCAAGGCAAGGACAAGGCAGAAGCGGCGGTTATCGCAGTCTGATACTGTTCAAACAGGCAGACAAGGCATTTTTTGTTTACGCCTTTGCCAAGAACGACAGGGAAAACATTTCGGATAAAGAACTTGACGTTTACCGAAAAGCCGCCGCATATTATCTGAAATACACGCGGGCAGAGCTGGCGGCTTTGAAAGAAGACGGCATTATCACGGAGATAGAATCATGAAATACAAAAACGAGGCATTAGCCGCCATTCATGAAATGATGGAAGGGGCTTACAACATCGGCGCAATCGACAAAAAGACCATGCGCGACTTTGACAAGTCCTGCCTGACCGAAATCAAACCGTTGAGCGGCGGAGACATCAAGGCAATCAGGGAGAAGGAGGCACTATCGCAAGCCGCTTTCGCCATCTATCTCAACGTGGGAAAAAATCACGTTTCGGCTTGGGAGCGGGGCGTTAAAAAGCCGAGCGGCGCGGCGTTGAAGCTGCTGACCATCGTCAAAAACAAGGGCATCGAAGCCATTGCGTAGCCGACTTGGCAAACGGCAAAATCAGCAAGTTCACAATAGACGCGCTGCTGAATATGCCTGCCAAGACAGGCAAGACCGCCGAACTGAATATCAGGGCGTAGCCGCATAAATGCCCGACCGCATCAAACCAAGCCGAAACGGCGGCGGTGCAGACGACATAGCCCGACAGCAAGGCACGGCGCAGACGGGCGCGAAACCCGAAACATCACCGACCGCGAGGTACGGGGATTTTTTGCGCCCGTTGCAGGGGGGGATTGGATTTAAGCGGCGCGGGCTTGAAGGCAAAACGGGTGGGGCACAGAACTGTTTAAATGCAGTCTGAATCTCAAACGATTTCAGACGGCATTTTGAAACAATGGCTCAAATTCTCGATCCCCTTCCCTTAACGCCGACGTTTTTTATTAACGCGCCCCTTATTTCTGACACTTTGCTCATAAACCGGCATAACGGTCGGCAACAACCGTTTTAGATTTTCTATACGGGCATTGTTTGTCGGATGAGTAGAGGTAATAGCATAAATAAAGCCGTTTTGGTCGTTTTCCTGATTCATTTTTTCCCAAACCCTGACAGCGGCCGCCGGATGATAGCCTGCCTGCGCCATCAACATCATTCCCCCCTCATCGGCTTCTTCTTCCAAGCTGCGGCTATAAGGCAAGGTAAGACCGTACGTCCCCAAAATATCCATACCCAATCCGACCAATTCCGGATTAGTATCCGGTTTTTTGTCTAATATAATCTGCGTGCCTATCTGCGCCGCCGTATTGGTCAAGATTTGCTGCCCGACCTTATTTTTACCGTGTTCATGCAGGGCGTGCGTCATTTCATGCCCCATAATGGCGGCAATTTCGTCATCGGTCAGCTTGAGTTTGTCGACTATCCCCGTATAAAACGCCATTTTTCCACCGGGCATTGCCCACGCGTTCAGCTCATCGTTTTTGAAAACCGTCATTTTCCAGTCAAACTTATGGCTGGTATTATTTGCCGCATCGGCATAAGGCAGCATACGTCGAAATACTGCCTGCACCCTGCGGGCTGTTCTGGATGTGGTATCGACATTGCCGGCAGACTTGTTTAACTCAACCGTTTTCATATAATCTTTGGCAGCCGCAGCGTTCATTGTGGCGGAATCATGACCGTAAACATCAGCAACGACCGCACAAGCCCCCAATACCGAGATTACTGCCGACAGGCAGAGTATCCGTTTAAAGGAAGGAAGGAAGGAAATTTCATATTTAGGTTTACTCCTTAAAAAATTAAATTTCAAAAAAATGCCGTCTGAATCCAAAACGGATTTCGGACGGCATCTTAACATTGTTTAATGTTTTTAAAAAGATTTACACCACGATGTTCTCCAGTCTGCCCGGTACGGCGATGATTTTCTTGGCAGGCTTGCCTTCTATGAATTTCACCGCGCCTTCAGCGGCGTATTCGGCAGCTTCTTCAGCCGGTTTGTCGAAATCACGCATAAATTGCCAATAATTCTCCAACTTTTTTACGGCTGCTGCTGCCTTTTGCGGCAATATTGCGCTGAACTTCAACTGTTTTCAAAATGGCAGAAGAATAAATATCCCTTGTGAATTCAGTATCATGATTTGAAATCAAAATACCTTGGGAGTTGGGCGCAATTTATTGATTTTTTGTAAAGTCCGCGACCAATGAATTCGATCGTATTTTGGTCGCGCAGAATTTGCAACTGTTGGCGGATTTTGTCTCTGATATGGTTGTTTTGGGGAAATTGGATGGATAGTTTGTTTTCAAATTCATACATTTGCGACAATGTGAATTCTTCGGGGAGTTGGTCGATACATTTCATAACAGCCAGAAGCCAGCCTTTGCGCTCCGCATTTTGGTTGCGTAAAAACAAATTGGATTGCCATTTTTTCAGAACGGTTTCGGGTTCGATAATGCGGGAATTGTCTATTAAGAATATTTTGCCGCTTTCAGGCAAAGGGGCGAGATTGATAGAACACATAATGTGGTTCGGCCGGTTTTTAATGCCTTTATTTCTGGGAATAATCATATCCGGCGTGATGAAATGTTTGGGTACAAGCACCAATTGCCGTATGGAGTAATCCGCTTTTTTATATGCAAGAAAGAAAAAGTTGGGGTTGGTATCTGACCGGATGCGCTCCAACATGGTGTGATATGCACCGTCAGGCACGCTGTTGCCTATGGTTTTTTGATTTTTACTCTTTAATTCATATTGCTCGTGGCAATTTGGGCAAAAGAGGTCTGCAACAGGTTTGTTATTGGCAAATCTCTGCATCGGCTTGCTTCCGCAACAGGGGCAGTAGCCGTTTTTTTCCAACCAAGCCTCGCTCATTACACGGATTTTATGGGTTGCTTTATTTTGTTGCTTTCCCAATTCGGTATCGAAAAATAAATTCATGTTTTGGATTTTGAGATTTCAGTTATTCGGGGTTCGTCATGCAGACAACACAATCCACCTTAAAAAGGCCGTCTGAAACCCTGTTTCCAAGTTTCAGACGGCCTTTATCCGTGTGGCTAAACCTTAAAAGCGGTTAGACGACGATGTTCACCAGTCTGCCCGGTACGACGATGATTTTCTTCGCCGGTTTGCCTTCCATGAATTTCACCGCGCCTTCGGTGGCGAGTGCGGCGGCTTCGAGGTCGGCTTTGGATGCGTCGGCGGCAACAGTGATTTTGCCGCGCAGTTTGCCGTTGACTTGAACCATCACTTCGATTTCGGATTTGACCAAGGCGGCTTCGTCGACTGTCGGCCAGCCTGCTTCCCACAGTTTCGCGCCGTTCAATTCGCTCCACAGGGTTTCGCAGATGTGCGGCACGATGGGCCACAACAGGCGTACGGCGGTTTCCAATACTTCTTGGGCGACGGCGCGTCCTTGTTCGCCGCCGGTGTCGGTTTTGTCGTATTGGTTGAGCAATTCCATCACGGCGGCGATGGCGGTGTTGAACTGCTGGCGGCGGCCGTAGTCGTCGCTGACTTTGGCAGTGGTCGCGTGCAGTTTGTGGCGCAGGTCTTTGAGTTCTTTAGACAAACCGTCTTGGCTGCCTGCGAACGCTTTGACCGCTTCGCCTTGCTTCAAGTATTCGTAAACGGTACGCCACAGGCGGCGCAGGAAGCGGTGTGCGCCTTCGACGCCGCTGTCGCTCCATTCGAGGGACTGTTCGGGCGGTGCGGCGAACATCATAAACAGGCGGGCGGTGTCCGCGCCGTAGGCGTTAATCAGTTCTTGCGGATCGACGCCGTTGTTTTTGGACTTGGACATTTTTTCCGTGCCGCTGATGACGACGGGCAGCCCGTCGGCTTTGAGGACGGCGGAAATGGGGCGGCCTTTGTCGTCGAACGTCAGCTCGACATCGGCGGGGTTGATCCAATCTTTGCCGCCTTTGTCGTTTTCGCGGTAGTAGGTTTCGCAAACGACCATGCCTTGCGTCAGCAGGCGTTCAAACGGTTCGTCAACATTGACTAGACCTTCGTCGCGCATCAGTTTGGTGAAGAAACGCGCGTACAAGAGGTGCAAAATCGCGTGTTCGATGCCGCCGATGTATTGGTCGACCGCGCCCCAGTATTTCGCGGCGGCAGGATCGACCATGCCGTCTGAAAATTTTGGCGACATGTAGCGGAAGAAATACCAGCTCGATTCCATGAAGGTGTCCATGGTGTCGGTTTCGCGTTTCGCCGCGCCGCCGCAGCATGGGCAGGCAGTTTCGTAAAACTCGGGCATTTTTGCCAGCGGCGAACCCATGCCGTCGGGTACGACGTTTTCAGGCAAAACGACCGGCAATTGGTCGGCAGGGACGGGTACGTCGCCGCATTGTTCGCAATGGACGATGGGAATCGGGCAGCCCCAGTAGCGTTGGCGCGAAATGCCCCAGTCGCGCAGGCGGTATTGGGTTTTCGGTTCGCCCGCGCCTTGGCTTTGCAGCTTGGCGGCGACGGCGTCGAATGCCGTCTGAAAATCCAAGCCGTCCAAGTCGCCGCTGTTGACCAATACGCCGTTTTCTTTGTCGCCGTACCATTCTTGCCATTGGTTTTCGTCAAATGCGTTGTCGCCGACGGCAATGACTTGTTTTTTCGGCAGATTGTATTTGGTGGCGAACTCAAAATCGCGTTCGTCGTGCGCCGGAACCGCCATCACCGCGCCGTCGCCGTAGCCCCACAATACATAGTTGGCAATCCACACTTCCAGCTTGTCGCCGTTGAGCGGGTTGACGACGTAGCGGCCGGTCGGCACGCCTTTTTTCTCCATCGTCGCCATATCGGCTTCGGCAACCGAACCGGCTTTGCATTCGGCAATAAATGCCTGCAATTCGGGTTTGTCGGCGGCTGCGGCGGCTGCCAGCGGATGCTCGGCGGCAACGGCAACATAAGTCGCACCCATCAGCGTGTCGGGGCGGGTGGTATAAACTTGCAGGAATTTCGCGTAATCGCCTTCCAAGCCTTGTTTGCTGTCGTCTGAAACGGCGAAGCGCACGGTCATACCGCGCGATTTGCCGATCCAGTTGCGCTGCATGGTTTTGACTTGTTCCGGCCAGTGTTCCAGCTTGTCCAAGTCGTTGAGCAGCTCTTCGGCGTAATCCGTGATTTTGAAGTAATACATCGGGATTTCGCGTTTTTCGATCAATGCGCCGGAACGCCAGCCGCGTCCGTCGATGACTTGCTCGTTGGCAAGGACGGTTTGGTCGACAGGGTCCCAGTTTACCGTGCCGTTTTTGCGATAAACGATGCCTTTTTCAAACAGCTTGGTAAACAGCCATTGTTCCCAGCGGTAGTATTCGGGTTTGCAGGTTGCGGTTTCGCGCGCCCAGTCAATCGCAAAACCTAGGCTTTTGAGCTGGGTTTTCATGTATTCGATGTTATCGTACGTCCAAGCGGCAGGGGCGACGTTGTTTTTCATCGCCGCGTTTTCCGCCGGCATGCCGAACGCGTCCCAACCCATAGGCTGCATGACGTTGAAGCCGTTTAAAAGTTTGAAGCGGCTCAATACATCGCCGATGGTGTAGTTGCGCACATGCCCCATGTGCAGCTTGCCGCTGGGATAGGGGAACATGGAGAGGCAATAATATTTGGGTTTGGAAGCGTCTTCGGAGACGTTGAAAATACGGGCGTCGTCCCATTTTTTCTGCGCCGCAGGCTCAATGGCGGCGGGCCGGTATTGTTCTTGCATAGTCATTCTGTTTTCGCTTAAAAACGTTGGAAAAATAAAGTCGGCATCAATTATAACAGGTTGCCGGAAGCGGCGAATCGGCAGATTGCCGGCAGGATGCGTAAATTCGCACGCGCATTATTCCGTATGCCGTACAAATACACCGCGTTTATTGATACGCACGTTTTTTATGCTAATATTACAAACCAAAATCAAATGTTTAAAACTCTCCTGATGCGGCTCTTCCGAACAAAAGGCAGACGGGCATCGGGTAAAAGAGGATTCTGCATATGAAAATCAAACAAATCGTCAAACCGGGCTTGGCAGTATTGGCGGCGGGCGTTCTGTCTGCCTGCGCAACCAAAAGCAACGTCAAAGCCGACGGCACGACCGACAATCCGGTTTTCCCGAAACCCTATTCCGTAACGCTCGACAACAAGCGCGGCACATTCCCGACTTATGACGAACTGGATCAGATGCGCCCCGGCCTGACCAAAGACGACATCTACAAAATCCTGGGCCGCCCGCATTACGACGAAAGTATGTACGGCGTGCGCGAATGGGATTACCTGTTCCACTTCCATACCCCGGGCGTAGGTATCGACCCTGAAAACACTTCCGGCGTAGAAGATGTTACTACCTGCCAATACAAAGTGATTTTCGATAAAGACAAATTTGCCCGCAGCTTCTACTGGAACCCCGTCTTCCCGAAAGATGCCGCCTGTCCGCCGCCCGCACCCAAAGCCGAGCCGCAAGTCATCATCCGCGAAATCGTGCCGGCAAAACCGAAACGTATCCGCCAATAATCCGACATGCCGTTCCGCCTGTTTTTAGGGATATTATGCGGCCTGTCAATGGTTGCCCCCGTATATGCACAGGGGCAGCCGGATACGGTCGGCGACTTTATCCAAAAGAAAAAAGTCATCGTCGATACATCCAAAGCGGAACTCTGTTTCGCTGACGACCGTCAGTGCCACCCCGTCCTCATCGGTGTTGCCACGCCCAAGGGGACGTTCGGGCTGACGCTGAACAGTACCGACAAGCCCGGATACGGCGGCGAAGTCATCGGTTTCAAGCAGGAGGGTGATTTTCTTTTCGCCCTGCACCGCGTTTGGAATCAGATACCGTCGGAAAGGCGGAACGAACGCATCGCCTCCCCGTCCGTGTCCGACAGGATTATGACCAACGGCTGCATCAACGTCAGCGATGCGGTGTACGAAAAACTGCGTCATTATTTTGTGTTGGAAGTGATTTGAAACAGACGGATACCGCACGCGCCGGTATCTGTTTTCACATTGCCCCGATGCCTGAAACAGACTGTCCGCCACGTCATGCCGTCTGAAACCGGCGCAGATGCCGCCAAGCCTTCAGACGGCATTGCCTGCCCGCTCCGACCGAACAACAACCATCTTTGGGAGAACCTTATGCCCGAACAAAACCGCATCCTCTGCCGCGAACTGAGCTTGCTGGCATTCAACCGCCGCGTGTTGGCGCAGGCGGAAGACCAAAACGTCCCCCTTTTGGAACGCCTGCGCTTCCTGTGCATCGTTTCATCCAACCTCGACGAGTTTTTCGAAGTCCGTATGGCGTGGCTGAAGCGCGAACACAAACGCTGCCCGCAGCGCAGGCTGGACAACGGCAAAATGCCGTCTGAAACCATCGCCGACGTTACCGAAGCGGCGCGCTCCCTGATACGGCACCAGTACGACCTGTTCAACAACGTCCTTCAGCCCGAGCTGGCACAAGAAGGCATCCATTTTTACCGCCGCCGAAATTGGACAGACACACAGAAAAAATGGATTGAAGACTATTTCGACCGCGAATTGCTGCCGATCCTGACCCCCATCGGACTCGACCCTTCCCACCCCTTCCCGCGCCCGCTGAACAAATCGCTCAACTTCGCCGTCGAACTCGACGGCACAGACGCGTTCGGCAGGCCTTCGGGGATGGCGATTGTGCAGGCACCACGCATCCTGCCGCGCGTTGTTCCCCTGCCGTCCGAACTGTGTGGCGGCGGACACGGCTTCGTCTTCCTCTCCTCCATCCTGCACGCCCACGTCGGAAAACTCTTCCCGGGCATGAACGTCAAAGGCTGCCACCAGTTCCGCCTGACGCGCGACAGCGACTTGACCGTTGACGAAGAAGACCTGCAAAACCTCCGCGCCGCCATTCAAAACGAGTTGCACGACCGCGAATACGGCGACGGCGTGCGGCTCGAAGTCGCCGACACCTGTCCCGCCTACATCCGCGACTTTCTGCTCGCGCAATTCAAACTGACCGCCGCCGAACTCTATCAGGTCAAAGGCCCGGTCAACCTCGTGCGCCTCAACGCCGTCCCCGACCTAGTCAACCGCCCCGATTTGAAATTTCCCACACACACGCCGGGCAGACTGAAAGCCTTGGGCAAAACCGCGTCCATATTCGATTTGGTGCGCCAATCGCCCATCCTGCTGCACCACCCCTACCAATCGTTCGACCCCGTTGTCGAAATGATGCGCGAAGCCGCCGCCGACCCCGCCGTGCTTGCCGTCAAAATGACGATTTACCGCACCGGCACGCGTTCCGAACTCGTCCGCGCCCTGATGAAGGCGGCACTCGCCGGCAAACAAGTAACCGTCGTCGTCGAACTGATGGCGCGTTTTGACGAAGCCAACAACGTCAACTGGGCGAAGCAGCTCGAAGAGGCGGGCGCGCACGTCGTGTACGGCGTGTTCGGCTACAAAGTCCACGCCAAAATGGCACTGGTCATCCGCCGCGAAGACGGCGTGCTCAAACGTTACGCCCATCTCGGCACGGGCAACTACCACCAAGGCACATCGCGCATCTACACCGACTTCGGCCTCATTACCGCCGACGAACAAATCACCGCCGATGTGAACATATTGTTTATGGAAATCACAGGTTTGGGCAAACCCGGGCGGCTGAACAAACTCTACCAAAGTCCGTTTACCCTGCACAAAATGGTTATCGACCGCATCGCACGCGAAACCGAACACGCAAAAGCCGGCAAACCGGCGCGGATTACCGCCAAGATGAATTCGCTCATCGAACCGACCGTCATCGAAGCCCTGTATCGGGCAAGCGCGGCAGGCGTACAAATCGATTTGATTGTGCGCGGTATGTGCACCTTGCGCCCGGGTGTAAAAGGCTTGTCCGAAAACATCCGCGTCCGCTCCATCGTCGGCAGGCAGCTCGAACACGCGCGCGTGTATTACTTCCATAACAACGGCACGGACGATACCTTTATCTCCAGCGCGGATTGGATGGGGCGCAACTTCTTCCGCCGCATCGAAACCGCCACGCCGATTACCGCGCCCGAACTCAAAAAGCGCGTTATACATGAAGGACTGACCATGGCACTGGACGACAACACCCACGCGTGGCTGATGCAGCCCGACGGCGGCTATATCCGCGCCGCACCTGCCGAGGGCGAATCCGAAGCCGACCTGCAAAACGATTTGTGGACACTGCTCGGAGGCTGACCCGCACCGCCCCAATCAAAAACCATGCCGTCTGAAACCTTTCCGTTTCAGACGGCATGGTTTTACAGCAATCTAAACAGGGCGGACCGGAGTCAAAAACACACCTTCGCCATTCCTGCACAAGCACTTCCCCTATACGCTCCCAACCCCAAGCCGCCGCATTCCAGACGGCATTATAGTGGATTAAATTTTAGGGGCTGTACTAGATTAGCAGATATGTTACCCTCGAAATATGAAGATAACGCACTGCAAATTAAAGAAAAAAGTACAGAAAGAACTGCTCCGTTTTTTGTGCTGGAAGTTACCGCCCGTTCTGCCGCCGATATTTTGGGTATCCATCCCAATTCGGCAGCACTGTTCTACCGTAAAATCCGCACGGTTATCAACCATCATTTAGCCTTGGCTGCCGATGAGGTTTTTGAGGGCCCTGTCGAGCCGGACGAAAGCGATTTCGGCGGACGGCGTAAAGGCAGACGTGGTCGCGGTGCGGCAGGAAAAGTGGTTGTCTTCGGCATTCTGAAACGCAACGGACGGGGCTATACCGTTGTCGTAGATAATGCCAAGTCTGAAACGTTACTCCCTGTCATCAAGAAGAAAATCATGCCGGACAGCATTGTTTATACCGATAGTCTGAGCAGCTGCGACAAGTTGGACGTGAGCGGTTTTATCCATTACCGCATCAACCATTCCAAGGAGTTTGCAGACCGTCAGAACCACATTAACGGCATTGAGAATTTTTGGAATCAGGCAAAACGCGTCTTGCGAAAATTATAGTGGATTAACAAAAATCAGGACAAGGCGACGAAGCCGCAGACAGTACAAATAGTACGAAACCGATTCACTTGGTGCTTCAGCACCTTAGAGAATCGTTCTCTTTGAGCTAAGGCGAGGCAACGCCGTACTGGTTTTTGTTCATCCACTATACCTTTCCGACAGCCGAACAAAACCCCGAATCCGTCTGCACGGTTCGGGGTATATCTCCAATACGGGCATCGTGTTCCGGAAAACCGTCAAATCCGCATCGGCATCACAATATATTTGAAATTCGGATTGTTCGGCACGGTAAACAGCGTCGAGCGGTTGGCATCGCCGAAGGCAAGCTGCATATCGTCGGAATGGATGTTGCGCAACACGTCCATCAGATAGCCGATATTGAAACCGACTTCGAGTTCGCCGCCCTGATAGGCGATTTCGATTTCTTCGCGCGCTTCTTCCTGCTCGTTGTTGCTGCACACAACGCTCAACAGGCCGGGTTGCAAAAACAATCGCGCACCGCGGAATTTTTCATTGGCAAGAATCGATGCACGTTCCAACGCGCCCAACAATTCTGCCCTCGACAACACGAAAATCTTGTCGTTGTCCAAAGGAATCACGCGGTTGAAATCGGGGAATTTGCCGTCGATGACCTTGCTGACGATGGTCGTGCCGTTGCATTGGAAACGCACCTGTTTGTCCAGCAGCTCGATTTGAATCGGATCGTCGGGGTTGTTCAACAGTTTGAACAGTTCCAGCACCGTTTTGCGCGGCAAAATCACTTCGGCGCGCGGCAAATCCGCATCAATCGCGCAGGCTGCATAGGCAAGGCGGTGTCCGTCGGTCGCCACAAGGCGCAACTGGCTGCCCTCAACCTGCATCAGCAGACCGTTGAGATAATAGCGGATGTCCTGCACCGCCATGCTGTACTGCACTTGCGACAGCATGGTTTTGAAACGCTCCTGCTCCAGCGAGAAAGTCGCGCTGATGTCCTCGCCGACATTCATCATCGGAAAATCGGCGGCAGGCAGGGTCTGCAGGGCAAAACGCGATTTGCCCGCCTTCAGCGTCAGACGGCTGTCGTCCCAATCCAGCGACACCAGCGCACCGGCAGGCAGCGCGCGCAAAATATCCTGAAATTTCTTGGCATTGGTGGTGATGCGGAAGTCGCCCGCGCCGCCCTCGGGACCCGCAGTGTCGATTTGGATTTCCAAATCGGTTGCCAAGAGTTTGGTCTGACCGCCTTTTCCCTCAATCAGGACGTTGGACAGGATGGGCAGGGTGTGGCGGCGTTCGACGATGCCGGTAACGGCTTGCAACGGCTTGAGCAGGCTGTCGCGCTCGGCTTGTAAAATCAACATGTTCGCTCCTTTAAATCGGTTTGTATAGTGGATTAAATTTAAATCAGGACAAGGCGACGAAGCCGCAGACGGTACAAATAGTACGGAACCGATTCACTTGGTGCTTCAGCACCTTAGAGAATCGTTCTCTTTGAGCTAAGGCGAGGCAACGCCGTACTGGTTTAAAGTTAATCCGCTATATCTTTACCCTTCGGACGGCATGGGCAATATCATGTCGTCTGAAAACGTTTTCCATCAGTTTTGAATCAGAATCAGCAGCTTTTCATAATCCTGAGCCAATTCCGGATCTTCTTCGCGCAGTTTCGCCACTGCCCTGATGCCGTGCATAACGGTCGTATGGTCGCGCCCACCAAACGAATCGCCGATAGACGGCAGGCTCAAAGTAGTCAGTTCTTTGGTCAGGCTCATCGCCACCTGGCGCGGACGGGCAATGTTTCGTGTCCGTTTCTTACCGAGCACATCGCTGATTTTGATGCGGTAATATTTCGCCACCGCATCGATGATGATGTCGGCGGTGATGACTTTGTGCTTCTCGGCAATAATGTCCTGCAAAGCGGTACGCGCCAAATCGATGTCGATGACGGGACGGTTCATAAAGCGGCTGCTCGCTCCGACACGATTAAACGCGCCTTCAAGCTCGCGCACGTTGGAACGGATCAGATTGGCAATGAACAGCGCGGCTTCGTCTTCGATACTGATGCCCGCCGCTTCCGCCTTTTTCTGCAAAATGGCGATGCGCATTTCCAATTCGGGCGGCTCGAGTTCCAAAGTCAGTCCCCATGAAAAACGGGATTTGAGGCGGTCGTCCATGCCTTCGATTTTCGCAGGCAACACATCGCAAGTGAGGATGAGCTGTTTTTTCTCGTTGTGGAAATGGTTGTACAGATAGAAAAACTCTTCCATCGTACGGTCTTTGCCTTTGATGAACTGGATGTCGTCGATAATCAGCAGGTCGTATTGCTTGTATTGCTGCTTGAACACGTCGTAAGTGTTGTTGCGAACCGCCTTCATAAAGCTGCGGATATAGTCATCCGAATGCATATAGCGCACTTTGGCATCGGGACGGTTTTTCAGCAGCTCGTTGCCGACCGCCTGCACAAGGTGGGTTTTGCCCAAACCCGTGCTGCCATAGAGGAAGAACGGGTTGTAACTCTGCCCCGGGCTTTCCGCAATCGCCTGCGCCGCAGCCGCCGCAAGGCGGTTGCCCTTACCTTCTACCAACGTATCAAACGTGTAATCCGGAGACAGGTTGGTCTGCTCGTAACGCGCCTCTTCCGCATCGCGCTGCACGTCCGTCCGTGCTTTGGCAACTGCCACCGATTCCGGCCGGGAAGCAGACCCGGCAGCCTGACGCGGCTCGTGCGGCAGGTTTTTCATACGTTCCGCCAAAATATCCGCCGCCGTTTTCGACGCAGCGGGTTTGACAGGCTCTTCAGACGGCAGCTCGTCCAACAGAACCTCCTGCACGGGCATTCCCTCCGACACCGCATGCAAGGACGGCTCGGCAGGTTCGACAGCACCTTCAACCGCCGCCATCTCATAACGCACGCCTTCTCCCGGTTTGAATACGAAGGCGGAACGGCCGGCAGCCAACTCTTCCCTCACCGCTTCTATTTTTCCGGCAAACTGGCTCTTGAGCATATTGCAGGCAAACTGGTTCTTGCCGTACACCACCCATACGCCACCCTCCTCACCAACGGTAAGGGGCGCAATCCATTGCGCAAACTGCCCTTGAGGCAACATATCGTGAAGACGGCGGAGGCACAGCGGCCAAAACTCTGCTAATGTCATGGATAGGCTCGAATCGGTAAAAATGAAATCGAAAACAAAGAAAATATAATATTTTCAAAAAGAAAACAAATCTGTTGAACGCACATCGGTTCAAAACGCGACTGCCCGATTATACCGACTCACGAATATTTTATCCACAACCCGTGCAAAAATTTATCCACAGAAAGGCGGCGGAAATCCGCAGGCAATCGGGCAATCTTCCTGCAAAGTTTCTATATTGATTGACAAAAGCGGCAAATTGGAGTGTAATTCACGGTTTAATTATCTACCCATTCTATTTTAGGAAACATCATGAAACGCACTTATCAACCTTCCGTTACCAAACGCAAACGCACCCACGGCTTCCTGGTGCGCTCCAAAACGCGCGGCGGCCGCGCAGTATTGGCCGCACGCCGTGCCAAAGGCCGCAAACGCCTGGCGGTATAATTTTGGACTACCGCTTCGGAAGGCAGTACCGCTTGTTGAAAACGGATGATTTTTCATCCGTTTTTGCATTCAGAAACCGCCGCAGCCGCGACCTGCTGCAAGTTTCGCGCTCAAACGGCAACGGGCTGGGCCATCCCCGCATCGGTCTGGTGGTCGGCAAAAAAACCGCCAAACGCGCCAACGAACGAAATTATATGAAGCGCGTTATCCGCGACTGGTTTAGATTGAACAAAAACCGGCTGCCGCCGCAGGATTTCGTCGTGCGCGTCCACCGTAAATTCGACAGGGCTACCGCAAAACAGGCAAGGGCGGAACTGGCACAACTCATGTTCGGCAACCCCGCAACCGGATGCAGGAAACAGGCATGATCAGAACGGTACTCTGCAGGCAAGGTTCAGACGGCAACGGGTTTCCCATACAAGGAACATCCCGATGAACTTCCTATTGTCCAAACTCCTGCTGGGACTGATACGGTTCTACCAATATTGCATCAGCCCGCTGATTCCGCCGCGCTGCCGTTATACGCCGACCTGTTCGCAATACGCGGTCGAAGCGGTCAAAAAATACGGCGCATTCAAAGGCGGCCGGCTCGCCATCAAGCGCATTGCACGCTGCCACCCTTTCGGCGGACACGGACACGACCCCGTTCCCTGACCCGACGCAATATTCAAATTGCACGCTTTCCTTTTATTTCCCATCGGTTTCTATATAATGCCGTCTGAAGCTTCGGGCAGGCGGCACGACCGCCGGGTATGAAGCCCGCCCTTATTCCCCGTCTATCGGAACACGCAACCTGCGGCATTTCCGACCATTCAGGAAACTCTTATGGATTTTAAAAGACTCACGGCGTTTTTCGCCATCGCGCTGGTGATTATGATCGGCTGGGAAAAGATGTTCCCCACTCCGAAGCCCGTCCCCGCGCCCCAACAGGCAGCACAACAACAGGCCGTAACCGCTTCCGCCGAAGCCGCGCTCGCGCCCGCAACGCCGATTACCGTAACGACCGACACGGTTCAAGCCGTCATTGATGAAAAAAGCGGCGACCTGCGCCGGCTGACCCTGCTCAAATACAAAGCAACCGGCGACGAAAATAAACCGTTCATCCTGTTTGGCGACGGCAAAGAATACACCTACGTCGCCCAATCCGAACTTTTGGACGCGCAGGGCAACAACATTCTAAAAGGCATCGGCTTTAGCGCACCGAAAAAACAGTACAGCTTGGAAGGCGACAAAGTTGAAGTCCGCCTGAGCGCGCCTGAAACACGCGGTCTGAAAATCGACAAAGTTTATACTTTCACCAAAGGCAGCTATCTGGTCAACGTCCGCTTCGACATCGCCAACGGCAGCGGTCAAACCGCCAACCTGAGCGCGGACTACCGCATCGTCCGCGACCACAGCGAACCCGAGGGTCAAGGTTACTTTACCCACTCTTACGTCGGCCCTGTTGTTTATACCCCTGAAGGCAACTTCCAAAAAGTCAGCTTTTCCGACTTGGACGACGATGCCAAATCCGGCAAATCCGAGGCCGAATACATCCGCAAAACCCCGACCGGCTGGCTCGGCATGATTGAACACCACTTCATGTCCACCTGGATTCTCCAACCTAAAGGCAGACAAAGCGTTTGCGCCGCAGGCGAGTGCAACATCGACATCAAACGCCGCAACGACAAGCTGTACAGCACCAGCGTCAGCGTGCCTTTAGCCGCCATCCAAAACGGCGCGAAAGCCGAAGCCTCCATCAACCTCTACGCCGGCCCGCAGACCACATCCGTCATCGCAAACATCGCCGACAACCTGCAACTGGCCAAAGACTACGGCAAAGTACACTGGTTCGCCTCCCCGCTCTTCTGGCTCCTGAACCAACTGCACAACATCATCGGCAACTGGGGCTGGGCGATTATCGTTTTAACCATCATCGTCAAAGCCGTACTGTATCCATTGACCAACGCCTCTTACCGCTCTATGGCGAAAATGCGTGCCGCCGCACCCAAACTGCAAGCCATCAAAGAGAAATACGGCGACGACCGTATGGCGCAACAACAGGCGATGATGCAGCTTTACACAGACGAGAAAATCAACCCGCTGGGCGGCTGCCTGCCTATGCTGTTGCAAATCCCCGTCTTCATCGGATTGTATTGGGCATTGTTCGCCTCCGTAGAATTGCGCCAGGCACCTTGGCTGGGTTGGATTACCGACCTCAGCCGCGCCGACCCCTACTACATCCTGCCCATCATTATGGCGGCAACGATGTTCGCCCAAACTTATCTGAACCCGCCGCCGACCGACCCGATGCAGGCGAAAATGATGAAAATCATGCCGTTGGTTTTCTCCGTCATGTTCTTCTTCTTCCCTGCCGGTCTGGTATTGTACTGGGTAGTCAACAACCTCCTGACCATCGCCCAGCAATGGCACATCAACCGCAGCATCGAAAAACAACGCGCCCAAGGCGAAGTCGTTTCCTAAATGCCGCAGCATGAAAAATGCCGTCTGAAACCTGTTCAGACGGCATTTTTATTGCCCACCCCCTATCGGGGCGGAAATCTTCAACCCGCATACATCACAAAAATCGTCGGGCGTTTTTTCAGATTGGGCATTTCTTTTCTTTTTCGCCACTGCACGATTGTTTGACTGATGATTTCCTGTGTCGGCAAGGTCAAATCCGTAGCCGTGCATAAACGCGTTTCAGGATGCAGGTTTTCCACCGCATCGGCAAGCAGCGCATCATTGCGGTAAGGCGTTTCAATAAAAATCTGCGTCTCGCCGCACTGGCGCGAACGCTGTTCCAAAGCCCGAAAAGCCTGAATCCGCTCGTTTTTTTCAGACGGCAGATAGCCTTTAAACGCAAAACTCTGCCCGTTCGCACCCGAAGCCATCAAAGCCAGCAGCAGGCTGGAAGGCCCGACCAGCGGACGCACTTCAAAACCGTGTTTATGCGCCAATGCCACCAAATTCGCACCCGGATCGGCCACAGCCGGGCAACCCGCCTCACTGACAATGCCCATACTGCGCCCTTCTTGCAAAGGTTTCAGCAATTCCGGCAAAGTCTTCAAATCCGTATGTTCATTCAACGTTTGCAGATTCAGCTCGCGGATAGGCGTAGTCACGCCCAAATGTTTCAAATGCGCACGCGCCGTTTTTTCCGCCTCCACGACAAAATCCGTCAGCCCGACAATCGCCTGTTGTTCATGCGGCAACAGGCACGGCGTGTCAGGCGTACCCAAAGGCGTAGGAATCAAATACAAAACAGGAGACATCATTCCCTCACTCATCGGTTAAAAATGCCGTCTGAGCCTTTCAGACGGCATAAACGGGCAGTTACAGAACCTCCACGCCCTCATTTTTCAAGAAATCGACCAGACGGAAAACCGGCAAACCGATTAAAGCATTCGGATCGGTACTCTCAATCCTTTCAATCAGCAATGCACCCAAATCCTCACTCTTCAGCGCACACGAACAATAAACCGCATCAGGCTCGCGCTCCAAATAGCGGAGGATATGCAACTCGTCCAACTGCCTCATCACGACCACCGTCTTATCGATATGCCGCCGCATCCTGCCCGTAACCGTATTCAACAGCACGATCGCGCTGTAAAACTCAATCTCCCTGCCGCTCAAGTGCATCAGCATCTTTTGCGCATTGGCAAGGTTCATCGGCTTGCCCCACTGCCTGCCGTCGCACCACGCCACCTGGTCCGCACCGACAATCAACGCCTCTGGGAAACGCCCGGTCAACGACCGCGCCTTACCCTCGGCAAGGCGCAATGCCGTCTGAGGGGCGGATTCCCCCAACATCGGCGTTTCGTCAAAATCGGGGGACGCCGCCTGAAAGGCAATGCCGAGCCTTTCCATCTGTTCGCGGCGGAAAACCGAACTCGTACCCAAAATCAAAGGCAGTTCCAAACCCATCCCATCCTCCTTACCGTTGAAAACACGCCCGAAGGGGCAGTAAAATCCAGCCATGCGCCGAAACACGGATACCCGCCTTCGGCGTACCGCAACATTTTTCTTAAAAATATTGACGTTAGAACATCTAAATTATATCATATCCCGTTTATGTCAGACCCTAATTTGATTGACTTGGAAATTTTTGCCGCCGAAGGGCAGAACCTGCAAGGCAGTTTTCTGCTGGAAGAATTGGATGAACGCGTCAGTTCGCACGATTATCCCGCCGACAGGCAGACCAAAATATCGTTTACACTGACCGGCGGTCGCGACCGGCTGCAACGCCTGTTCCTCGACCTGAACGTCAAAGCCGATATGCCCCTGATTTGCCAGAGATGTATCAAACCCATGCCGTTCATGCTTGATGAAAGCAGCCGTATCGTCCTGTTTTCCAACGAAGAGTCCTTGGACGAATCCATGCTTGCCGACGAAGAACTCGAAGGCATACTGATTGAAAAAGAACTCGACGTGCGCACATTGGTAGAAGACCAAATCCTGATGTCCCTGCCCTTTTCGCCGCGACACGAAGACTGCGGCGACAATGGGACACTGGAAGAAGTCAATCGGGACAAACCCAACCCCTTTGCTGTTTTGGCAGGTTTGAAAAGCAATTGATTAGGACACAGTTTATTTATCTAGGAGCTTGAAATGGCCGTTCAACAAAACAAAAAATCCCCTTCCAAACGCGGTATGCACCGTTCGCACGACGCGCTGACCGCGCCTGCACTGTCTGTCGACAGCACAACCGGCGAAGTACACCGCCCGCACCACATCTCCCCCAACGGTATGTACCGCGGCCGCAAAGTGGTCAAAGCCAAAGGCGAATAATCCCTATTCGACTGACTGAAAAAGCCAGAACATTGCCATGCAATTACTGGCTTTTTTTGCATTGGACGCACCATCCGTCCAAACTTTCGCCATACGTCAACACACAGGGGCAAAGCGTTCCGTATAATACCCCGTGAAAATATTCCAAAAGCCCCAACCACCAAGGAAATTCCGATGAAACAGAAAATCTGGTACACCTACGATGACATCCACCGCGTCATCAAAGCATTGGCAGAAAAAATCCGGAACGCCGACATCAAATACGATGCCATGATTGCCATCGGCGGCGGCGGCTTTATTCCGGCACGTATGCTGCGCTGTTTTCTGGAAATTCCGATTTATGCCGTAACCACCGCCTATTACGACAGCGACAACGAAGGACAGGTTACCGAAGAAGTCAAAAAAGTCCAATGGCTCGACCCCGTTCCCGAAGCCCTGCGGGGCAAAAACGTACTCGTCGTCGATGAAGTGGACGACAGCCGCGTAACCATGGAGTTCTGCCTGAAAGAACTGCTCAAGGAAGACTTCGGTACGATCGGAGTCGCCGTACTGCACGAAAAAATCAAAGCCAAAGCAGGCAAAATCCCCGAAGGCATTCCCTATTTCAGCGGCATCACCGTAGAAGACTGGTGGATCAACTATCCGTGGGACGCACTCGACATCGACGAACACAACCGCCTTGCCGAGGCCGGCCGAGGCTGACCCTTTCAGACGGCATATTTTCCGAACCGATGCCGTCTGAAGCCCGCACGACCCCTGCCGCAGACCGAAAACCTACCGGAGAAACCCTATGATTACATTGGCCGTAGATGCCATGGGCGGCGACCAAGGACTTGCCGTTACCGTACCCGGCGCAACCGCATTCCTCCAAGCACACCCCGATGTCCGCCTGATTATGACCGGCGACGAAACGCAACTGCGCCAAGCCCTGACCGCGGCAGGCGCACCGATGGAACGCATCGACATCTGCCATACCACCCAAGTCGTCGGCATGGACGAAGCCCCGCAATCCGCCCTGAAAAACAAAAAAGACTCCTCCATGCGCGTCGCCATCAACCAGGTTAAAGAAGGCAAAGCCCAAGCCGCCGTATCCGCAGGCAACACGGGTGCGCTCATGGCAACCGCACGTTTCGTCCTCAAAACCATTCCCGGCATCGAACGCCCCGCCATCGCCAAATTCCTTCCTTCCGACACCGACCACGTTACCCTTGCACTCGACCTTGGCGCGAACGTCGACTGCACGTCCGAACAGCTCGCCCAATTTGCCGTTATCGGCAGCGAACTCGTCCACGCACTCCATCCTCAAAAAGGACAGCCGCGCGTCGGGCTGGTCAACGTCGGCACGGAAGACATCAAAGGTACGGACACCGTCAAACAAACCTACAAACTGCTGCAAAACAGCAAACTCAACTTTATCGGCAACATCGAAAGCAACGGCATCCTCTACGGCGAAGCAGATGTCGTCGTCGCCGACGGCTTTGTCGGCAACGTCATGCTCAAAACCATCGAAGGCGCGGTCAAATTCATGAGCGGAGCCATCCGCCGCGAATTCCAAAGCAACCTGTTCAACAAACTTGCCGCCGTTGCCGCCCTACCCGCCCTCAAAGGGCTGAAAAACAAACTCGACCCGCGCAAATTCAACGGGGCCATCCTGCTCGGGCTGCGCGGCATCGTGATTAAAAGCCACGGCGGCACAGACGAAACCGGTTTCCGCTATGCCCTCGAAGAAGCCTACCACGAAGCCAAGTCCGCCGGCCTTTCCAAAATCGAACAGGGCGTAGCCGAACAACTCGCCGCACTCGAAACTGCCAAAGCCGTCCAAAACGAAAATGTCGGCGGTCTGTAACACACACGATGCCGTCTGAACGCCCCCGCCCCTTTCAGACGGCATCCGCCCGCACCAAACCTGCGGGCGCGGACGGCGATGCGCCTGTCCGGCACTTCCCAAATATCGCCTTGTAAAATAAGGAGTATTTGAAAAATGAAGACATTAGAAAAACGGATGAAAGCTCTAGACAAACGGATTATGAAGTTCGGAAAATCCCTTGAAGGCAGGCTTGATGCCCGTCTGATTGAATCCGCATTGGATTATATTCATTATTCGGAACGTTTTTTGGCTTTTGAAATCCTGTGTACTTATATCGAAGATTTCGATGTCCGGCTGACGGAACAAGAATCCCGGGAAATTTCTTTTATCAACAAGGAATTTGAGATAGAAAGCACGTCCGATTAACCAATAAAGCCAATGGGTTGATAAACATGAAAACATCGACGGTCGTTTTTGGCGGATTTTTTATGGCAGACAACGGAGAGCGAATCCAAATCCCCGTTTTGGAAAATCCTGACATTAGGGAAATCAATCACTTTTTTTCCGTATCAAATTTTGAGAAAAAAACCGGCGTCCTTGTTTTCAGAATCATCCCCGAGCCGGAATTTGGCAATACCGAATTAACTGTCTATTTTAAAAAAGGATATTATAGTGGATTAACAAAAACCAGTACGGCGTTGCCTCGCCTTGCCGTACTGGTTTTTGTTAATCCACTATATCAGACGAAAACAAACACCCGCGCCAATAGCCTGACGGCAACCCGGCAATCAAAATGCCGTCTGAAGCAGCTTGGGCTTTCAGACGGCATTTCCTTCGCTTAAAACAGCGTATCGGCAACCCCGCCCTGCCTGTCCACGGCAATCTGCATCTGAAAACCATCTGTATCCCAAACCACACCCCCATCCCTGTTTCCATCATGTGCACCCTGTCCGTATTGGGCAATCATCTGTTTTTCGCTTACAATAGCCGAATCTGAACCAACTCTCTAAAAAGGCCGTTCCCATGCAGTATGCAAAAATTTCCGGCACAGGCAGCTATCTTCCCGCCAACCGCGTCAGCAATGACGACCTTGCCCAAAAGGTAGATACCTCTGACGAGTGGATTACCGCGCGCACGGGCATCAAATTCCGCCATATTGCAGCCGAAAACGAAAAAACCAGCGATCTTGCCGCCGAAGCGGCGCACCGCGCGCTGGATGCAGCCGGATTAGACAGCGGCGAAATCGATTTGATTATCGTGGCAACGGCAACGCCGGATATGCAGTTTCCGTCTACTGCGACCATCGTGCAACAAAAATTGGGCATCACCAACGGCTGCCCCGCGTTTGACGTACAGGCGGTGTGCGCCGGCTTTATGTACGCGCTGACCACGGCAAACGCCTACATTAAAAGCGGTATGGCGAAAAACGCGCTGGTCATCGGCGCGGAAACCTTCAGCCGCATTGTAGACTGGAACGACCGCACAACCTGCGTATTGTTCGGCGACGGCGCGGGCGCGGTGGTTTTAAGCGCGTCGGACACGCCGGGCATCATCCACAGCAAACTCAAGGCCGACGGCAATTATCTGAAACTCTTAAACGTCCCCGGGCAAATCGCCTGCGGCAAAGTTTCCGGTTCGCCGTACATTTCGATGGACGGTCCCGGCGTGTTCAAGTTTGCCGTCAAAATGCTGTCCAAAATCGCCGATGACGTTATCGAAGAAGCAGGTTACACCGCCGCTCAAATCGACTGGATTGTTCCCCATCAGGCAAACCGCCGCATTATCGAATCGACCGCGAAACATTTAGGTTTGAGTATGGACAAAGTCGTCCTGACCGTCCAAGACCACGGCAACACATCCGCCGCATCGATTCCGCTGGCTTTGGATACGGGCATCCGCAGCGGACAAATCAAACGCGGTCAAAACCTGCTGCTCGAAGGCATCGGCGGCGGTTTCGCGTGGGGCGCGGTGCTGTTGCAATATTGAACCCGATGCCGTCTGAAACAGGCTTTCAGACGGCATTTCCCATATCATGAAGCGGCAGGCTTTCTTCAAACTGATGGCGTGTGCGGCATTTCTGTCTGCCGTTTCGCTGCGCCTCCCCGTATTGGGCGCGTGTTACGCAATATTGTCCCTCTATGCGTTTGCACTTTACGGCATCGACAAACGGTGCGCCATACGGGGGCAACGCCGCATTCCCGAACACCGCCTGCTGCTGCCTGCATTGCTCGGCGGCTGGGTGGGCGCGTATTTCGGCAGCATGACATTCAAACATAAGACAGCGAAAAAGCGTTTTGTTGTGCTGTTCCGTCTGACTGTTTCAGGTAATGTCTTGGCGACCCTCATCCTGATTTATAGTGGATTAAATTTAAACCAGTACGGCGTTGCCTCGCCTTGCCGTACTATTTGTACTGTCTGCGGCTTCGTCGCCTTGTCCTGATTTTTGTTAATCCACTATATTATTTTGTCCCGCCTGAATTTTTCGTAAAACTCGGGCAGAATACCTGATTATCCAACCAAACAAAGGAATACTATGTCTTTTGCCTTCTTTTTTCCCGGACAAGGTTCCCAAAGCCTCGGTATGATGAACGGCTTTGCCGAACACGCCATCGTCAAAAACACCTTTGCCGAAGCCTCCGCCATATTGGGGCAGGACTTGTGGGCGATGATAAACGGCAGCGATGCCGAAATCATCGGTCAAACCGTCAACACCCAGCCCATTATGCTCGCCGCCGGCGTTGCCGTTTACCGCGCCTATTTAGAAGCGGGCGGCAAAACGCCTGCCGCCGTTGCCGGACACAGCCTCGGCGAATACACCGCACTCGTTGCCGCCGGCGCATTGAATTTTGCCGACGCGGTCAAACTCGTGCGCCTGCGCGCCGAACTGATGCAGTCCGCCGTACCGCAAGGCGTGGGCGCAATGGCGGCGATTCTCGGCTTGGAAGATGAGCAGGTTAAAGCCATTTGTGCCGAAGCCGCCCAAAGCGAAGTGGTCGAAGCCGTCAACTTCAACTCACCCGGACAAATCGTGATTGCAGGCAACGCCGCCGCCGTCGGACGCGCCATGGCTGCCGCCAAAGAAGCCGGTGCCAAACGCGCCCTGCCGCTGCCCGTGTCCGTACCTTCCCATTGCAGCCTGATGAAACCCGCCGCCGACAAACTTGCCGAAGCCCTGAAAACCGTTGAAATCAAGCAGCCGCAAATCCGCGTTATCCACAACGCCGACGTTGCCGCCTACGATGATGCCGACAAAATCAAAGACGCGCTCGTCCGCCAGCTTTACAGCCCCGTACGCTGGACGGAAACCGTCAACGCCCTCGTTTCAGACGGCATTGCCGAATCCGCCGAATGCGGCCCGGGCAAAGTGTTGGCGGGCTTGGCAAAACGCATCAACAAAGCCGCCGCGTGCAGCGCACTGACCGATGCCGGACAGGTTGCCGCCTTTATCGAAGCGCACTGACTTCGTTCTGCAAAAAGCAGCCTGCCCTCTTCAGGCTGCTTTTCATGTCCGAACGACGGCAGCCCCATATTTACGCTATAATCCATCCCGACCAAACCACCGACAGCGGCTGCCGTTGCAGTTCCCGCCCTACCGATATGATAGAAAAACTGACTTTCGGACTGTTTAAAAAAGAAGACGCGCGCAGCTTTATGCGCCTGATGGCGTACGTCCGCCCCTACAAAATCCGCATCGTTGCCGCCCTGATTGCCATTTTCGGCGTTGCCGCCACCGAAAGCTACCTTGCCGCCTTCATCGCCCCCCTGATTAACCACGGCTTTTCCGCACCTGCCGCGCCGCCCGAGCTGTCTGCCGCCGCCGGCATCATTTCCACCCTGCAAAACTGGCGCGAACAGTTTACCTATATGGTTTGGGGGACGGAAAACAAAATCTGGACCGTCCCGCTCTTCCTCATCATCCTCGTCGTCATCCGTGGCATCTGCCGCTTTACCAGCACCTATCTGATGACTTGGGTCTCCGTGATGACCATCAGCAAAATCCGCAAAGATATGTTTGCCAAAATGCTGACCCTTTCCTCCCGCTACCATCAGGAAACGCCGTCCGGCACCGTACTGATGAATATGCTCAACCTGACCGAACAGTCGGTCAGCAACGCCAGCGACATCTTCACCGTCCTCACGCGCGACACGATGATCGTTACCGGCCTGACCATCGTCCTGCTTTACCTCAACTGGCAGCTCAGCCTCATCGTCGTCCTGATGTTCCCCCTGCTCTCCCTGCTCTCGCGCTACTACCGCGACCGTCTGAAACACGTCATTTCCGACTCGCAAAAAAGCATAGGCACGATGAACAACGTGATTGCCGAAACCCATCAGGGACACCGCGTCGTCAAGCTGTTCAACGGGCAGGCGCAGGCGGCAAACCGGTTCGACGCGGTCAACCGCACCATCGTCCGCCTCAGCAAAAAAATCACGCAGGCAACGGCGGCACATTCCCCGTTCAGCGAACTGATCGCCTCGATCGCCCTCGCCGTCGTCATCTTCATCGCCCTGTGGCAAAGCCAAAACGGCTACACCACCATCGGCGAATTTATGGCATTCATCGTCGCGATGCTGCAAATGTACGCCCCCATCAAAAGCCTTGCCAACATCAGCATCCCTATGCAGACGATGTTCCTCGCCGCCGACGGTGTATGTGCATTTCTCGACACCCCGCCCGAACAGGACAAGGGCACGCTCGCACCGCAGCGTGTCGAAGGGCGCATCAGCTTCCGCAACGTCGATGTCGAATACCGTTCAGACGGCATCAAAGCCCTCGACAACTTCAACCTCGACATCAGACAAGGCGAACGCGTCGCCCTGGTCGGACGTTCCGGCAGCGGCAAATCCACCGTCGTCAACCTGCTGCCCCGCTTTGTCGAACCGTCTGCCGGCAACATCTGCATAGACGGTATCGACATCGCCGACATCAAACTCGACTGCCTGCGCGCCCAATTCGCCCTCGTCTCCCAAGACGTATTCCTGTTTGACGACACCCTGTTTGAAAACGTCCGATACAGCCGTCCCGACGCGGGCGAAGCCGAAGTCCTGTTCGCCCTCCAAACCGCCAACCTGCAAAGCCTGATTGACAGCTCCCCGCTCGGACTGCACCAGCCCATCGGATCGAACGGCAGCAACTTATCCGGCGGACAGCGGCAACGCGTCGCCATTGCCCGCGCCATTTTGAAAGACGCGCCGATATTATTATTGGACGAAGCCACCAGCGCATTAGACAACGAATCCGAACGCCTCGTCCAACAGGCGCTCGAACGCCTGATGGAAAACCGCACCGGCATCATCGTCGCCCACCGCCTGACCACCATCGAAGGGGCCGACCGCATCATCGTGATGGACGACGGCAAAATCATCGAACAAGGCACACACGAACAACTGATGTCCCAAAACGGTTACTACACGATGTTACGCAATATCTCAAACAAAGATGCCGCCGTCCGGACGGCATAAACAAAATGCCGTCCGAAATGGTACAATCGCCCCGACCCTTTCAGACGGCATCATATCCGCCGACCCATCCGATTATCTTCAATCACTGTAAAACCCATTATGACCCAAGACAAAATCCTCATCCTTGACTTCGGTTCGCAAGTTACCCAGCTCATCGCCCGCCGCGTGCGCGAAGCCCACGTTTACTGCGAGCTGCATTCTTTCGATATGCCTTTGGACGAAATCAAAGCCTTCAACCCCAAAGGCATCATCCTCTCCGGCGGCCCCAATTCCGTTTACGAATCCGACTATCAAGCCGATACCGGTATTTTTGATTTGGGCATTCCGGTTTTGGGCATCTGTTACGGCATGCAGTTTATGGCGCACCACTTGGGCGGCGAAGTGCAGCCCGGCAACCAGCGCGAATTCGGTTATGCGCAAGTTAAAACCATAGACAGCGAGCTGACACGCGGCATTCAAGATGGTGAGCCAAACACACTCGACGTATGGATGAGCCACGGCGACAAAGTGTCCAAACTGCCCGACGGTTTCGCCGTCATCGGCAACACCCCGTCCTGCCCGATTGCCATGATGGAAAACGCCGAAAAACAATTCTACGGCATCCAGTTCCACCCCGAAGTTACCCACACCAAACAAGGCCGCGCCCTGTTGAACCGCTTTGTCTTGGATATTTGCGGCGCACAACCGGGCTGGACGATGCCGAACTACATCGAAGAAGCCGTTGCCAAAATCCGCGAACAGGTCGGCAGCGACGAAGTGATTTTAGGTCTGTCCGGCGGCGTGGACTCTTCCGTAGCCGCCGCGCTGATTCACCGCGCCATCGGCGACCAACTGACCTGCGTGTTCGTCGATCACGGTTTGTTGCGCCTGAACGAAAGCAAAATGGTGATGGATATGTTCGCCCGCAACTTGGGTGTGAAAGTGATACACGTCGATGCCGAAGGGCAGTTTATGGCGAAACTCGCCGGCGTAACCGACCCCGAGAAAAAACGCAAAATCATCGGTGCGGAATTTATCGAAGTATTTGATGCCGAAGAAAAAAAACTTACCAACGCCAAATGGTTGGCACAAGGCACGATTTACCCTGACGTAATCGAATCCGCAGGTGCAAAAACCAAAAAAGCCCACGCCATCAAATCGCACCACAACGTCGGCGGCCTGCCTGAAAACATGAAGCTCAAATTGCTTGAGCCTTTGCGCGATTTGTTCAAAGACGAAGTACGCGAATTGGGTGTGGCTTTGGGCCTGCCGCGCGAAATGGTGTACCGTCATCCGTTCCCGGGTCCGGGTTTGGGCGTGCGTATTTTGGGCGAAGTGAAAAAAGAATATGCCGACCTGCTTCGTCAGGCAGACGATATTTTCATTCAAGAATTGCGCAATACTACCGATGAAAACGGTACATCTTGGTACGACCTGACCAGCCAGGCATTCGCCGTGTTCCTGCCCGTCAAATCTGTCGGCGTAATGGGCGACGGCCGCACATACGATTACGTCATTGCCTTGCGTGCCGTGATTACCAGCGACTTTATGACCGCGCATTGGGCGGAACTGCCGTATTCCTTGTTGGGCAAAGTGTCCAACCGCATCATCAACGAAGTCAAAGGCATCAACCGCGTGGTTTATGATGTGAGCGGCAAACCGCCTGCCACCATCGAGTGGGAATAAACAGCAAACATGGCTGCCCCGTCCGGCGCAGTCCTTCGATTATCGGAAAAAAGGAAAAAATATGAGCACACAAGATTTAAACGGCAAAATCGCTTTGGTAACAGGCGCATCGCGCGGTATCGGTGCAGCAATTGCCGACACGCTGGCGGCAGCCGGTGCCAAAGTCATCGGTACGGCGACCAGTGAGAGCGGTGCGGCGGCGATTAGCGAGCGGTTGGCGCAATGGGGCGGCGAAGGCCGCGTATTAAATTCCGCCGAACCTGAAACCATCGAAAGCCTGATTGCCGACATCGAAAAAGCGTTCGGCAAACTCGATATTCTGGTCAACAACGCCGGCATCACCCGCGACAACCTCCTGATGCGCATGAAAGAAGAAGAGTGGGACGACATCATGCAGGTCAACCTCAAATCCGTGTTCCGCGCTTCTAAAGCCGTTTTGCGCGGTATGATGAAACAACGTTCCGGCCGCATCATCAACATCACATCCGTCGTCGGCGTGATGGGCAATGCCGGTCAAACCAACTATGCCGCGGCAAAAGCAGGCTTAATCGGTTTCTCCAAATCCATGGCGCGCGAAGTCGGCAGCCGGGGCATTACCGTCAACTGCGTCGCCCCTGGCTTTATCGATACCGACATGACACGCGCCCTGCCGGAAGAAACCCGCCAAACCTTTACCGCCCAAACCGCCTTGGGCAGATTCGGCGACGCGCAAGACATCGCCGATGCGGTTCTGTTCCTCGCTTCCGACCAAGCAAAATACATCACCGGCCAAACGCTGCACGTCAACGGCGGTATGCTGATGCCTTAACAGACAACTTTTTCAACCATGCCGTCTGAAGCCCTTTCAGACGGCATTTGCATTCTCAGGCAAAATGAACACACACCACACCCCGCCCTGCCCATGCGGCTCAGGCACAAGCTGAGACCTTTGCAAAATTCCTTTCCCTCCCGACAGCCGAAACCCCAACACAGGTTTTCAGCTGTTTTCAGCTGTTTTCGCCCCAAATACCGCCTAATTCTACCCAAATACCCCCTTAATCCTCCCCGGACACCTGATAATCAGGCATCCGGGTCACCTTTTAGGCGGCAGCGGGCGCACTTAGCCTGTTGGCGGCTTTCAAAAGGTTCAAACACATCGCCTTCAGATGGCTTTGCGCACTCACTTTAATCAGTCCGAAATAGGCTGCCCGGGCGTAGCGGAATTTATGGTGCAGCGTACCGAAGCTCTGTTCGACCACATATAGTGGATTAACAAAAACCAGTACGGCGTTGCCTCGCCTTAGCTCAAAGAGAACGATTCTCTAAGGTGCTGAAGCACCGAGTGAATCGGTTCCGTACTATTTGTACTGTCTTCGGCTTCGTCGCCTTGTCCTGATTTTTGTTAATCCACTATACATCATCGCTACTACCGTTCCGGCGCAACAGGCATTCCTCGATGCCGCCGAACTGATGCAATGGAGTATAGAAACCGAAGGGCTGGGCTTGAACGTCATCTCGCACAAGATACTCGGCAAAGACCACGCCCAAGTCGAATTTGAAGCCTACTTCCGAGACGGACAACACCGATCCGCGCATCACGAACTGTCCGGCTTCGTCAACATCGGCGGACAATGGTATTTTATCGATCCCACCGTTCCGCATCCTGCGATGAAACAACCCTGCATTTGCGGATCAGGCAAAAAATTCAAAGCCTGCTGCGGCAAATATCTGAAACCTGTCGCATAAAAATGCCGTCTGAACGTTCAGACGGCATTTTCAACGTGCAAAAAAAACCATTCATACCAAGGGTAAGTATGAATGGTCAATACATTGCGGGAAAACGTCTTACTTGCTGCACTGCCGAAAAGGGAGAAACGGCAGCGGTAATCAGCGGAAAGGATTGTACCCGAATTAATATTAAGAAACGTTAATCGCGAAAATATATTAACAAACCTGTTGAAACCTATTGGTTTTCCCGTATCCACCCGACCCAGCGTTCAAACAGCTTCGGTTCGAGCGCGGCAACGACCGAGCGTTTGAACACGTGTTCACCACTCCAAAACCCGTCGCCTTCCAAAGTCGTCAGCCTGCCGCCCGCCTCCTCGAAAATCAACGCGCCGGCGGCATAATCCCACAGCTTCTGCCCGCCGTGAACATAAACATCATAACGCCCGCACGCCAGATAACACCAATCCAACGTACTGCTGCCCATACTCCGTATCGTTCCAAAAGGCGCGAGCGTACTCATACGGCTGGAAAGTTTGCCCGAACGCAGATATTTGATTTCCACGCCCGCAATCGCCTCATTGAGTTTTTTATCCACGAGGCGCAGGGGCAGACGCGTCCCGTTTAAAAACGCCCCCTGCCCGCGTTCGGCATAAAAACATTCGCCGCTGACTGGGTTGTAGATTACGCCCAACTCGGCGCGCCCGTTGCGGACAAACGCCACCGATACCGCAAAATGCGGCAGCCCGTTGACAAAATTGTTCGTCCCGTCTATCGGATCGACAATCCACAGCCCCTTTTCCCCCGAATATTGTTCCCACAAAGCCGACTGTTCCTGCCGCGACATTTCCTCACCCAACATCGGACTGTCGATTAAAAGCGGCAACGCGGCGGCAAAAGCCGTCTGCGCGGCAATGTCCGCCTCGCTCAACATCGAACCGTCTTCCTTGCGGTGAGACGGCGTATTCAAAAAACGCGGCATAATTTCGGTTTGCGCGATATGGCGCACGACTTTCTGCAAACGGTGTAACACTTCCTACTGTCCTCATATTTTGAACTTGCGGCGCGCGAACGTATAATGTCCGCTTCCATCACGCCGCTGCGACGGATTATAACCGTCCGAACCGCCAAAAACTATGCCCCGATTCCACCTGCCCGAAAACCTTTCCGTCGGACAAACCGTCGCCCTGCCCGACAACATCGTCCGCCACCTCAACGTCCTGCGCGTCCGCCCCAACGAAAACATCACCCTCTTCGACGGCAAAGGCAAGGCACACGCCGCACGGCTGACCGTTTTGGAAAAACGCCGCGCCGAAGCCGAAATCCTGCACGAAGACACAACCGACAACGAGTCCCCGCTCAACATCACACTGATACAATCCATCTCCTCCGGCGATCGCATGGATTTCACCCTGCAAAAAAGCGTCGAACTCGGCGTAACCGCCATACAGCCCGTCATCAGCGAACGCTGCATCGTCCGCCTCGATGGGGAACGCGCCGCCAAACGCCTCGCACGCTGGCAGGAAATCGTCATCTCCGCGTGCGAACAAAGCGGCAGGAACACCGTTCCCCCCGTACTGCCCATCATCGGCTACCGTGAAGCACTCGACAAAATGCCGTCTGAAAGCACCAAGCTGATTATGAGCATCAACCGCGCCCGCAAACTCGGCGACATACGCCAACCGTCCGGCGCAATCGTCTTTATGGTCGGGCCCGAAGGCGGCTGGACAGAACAGGAAGAACAACAGGCATTTGAAGCTGGCTTTCAGGCGGTTACACTCGGCAAACGGATTTTACGCACAGAAACCGCCCCACTCGCCGCCCTCGCCGCCATGCAGACGCTTTGGGGCGATTTCGCATAAACAGAAATGCCGTCTGAAACCCGTTCAGACGGCATTTTGCAGCCGATTAAGATAGTAGGTTCAAATAAGATTTCCCGTGTCGTCATTCCCGCGAAAGCGGGAATCTAGAAACGAAAAACTACAGAGATTTATCCGAAACAACAACCCTCTCCGCCGTCATTCCCGCAAAAGCGGGAATCTAGAAACGAAAAACTACAGGGATTTATCCGAAACAACAAACCCTCTCCGCCGTCATTCCCGCGCAGGCGGGAATCTAGAAATTTAACGTTGCGGTGATTTATCGGAAATGACTGAAACTCAACGGACTGGATTCCCGCCTGCGCGGGAATGACGAAGTGGAAGTTACCCGAAACTTAAAACAAGCGAAACCGAACGGACTAGATTCCCGCCTGCGCGGGAATGACAGTGTATCCATTTCTAATTTTAATCCGCTATATTTTACACAAACTATTTGAACGATATGACCCGCCTGCCGTAAGCTTTCTCAAGCTCCGCCTGCCTTTGACGCTCCATTCTTTTCTTCTTTTCCCTACCGAATTTACCCAAAGCACGCTTCAAGTCAAACATCACCTTCAACGAACGGCGGTGTCTTCTTTCTTGTTCCCTATCTTTTTCCAAATCGCTACCCAACATACTGTTTTTACTGAGGAACTTGGCATAATGCAATTCTTGGGTACATAAGGCGGGATTAACCTGATAAACAGGCATCCCCTCCTTATCAAAGAAATAAGTAAACATCATCCAATCTACCGCTTTAATCCACTCTGCCGGCAAAACGGCAAACCTTTCCAAGAAAAACCGCATCGCCTCACGCGAAATGATATAGCCAGCCGTCCCCCAATGTTCGCTCTCCAGCAAAGGAAATGACCGATTCTCATAATTCAGGACTTTATCCGGTCTGACAATAACTTTCGCAAACATCGTTTCCAAACGAACGATAAAGGCAGAATCCTTATCAAAACGCTCTTCCAACCAAGTATCTTCGGCAAGGAACTTTTCTGCGTCTTTGCCAAGCAGGACATCATCCTCAAATACGGCAACATAGGGCAGACCTTCATCCAATGCCTGTTTCCACAATACGGCGTGGCTCATAAAGCAGGCTTTTTCCACTTCGCTCAACAGGTGCTGTTTTGCCAATCCCGGCACCAATTCCGCCATCATCCGATTCAGTTCTTCAGACGGCATCAGTGCGTCGAAAAACTGAAACGGGATGCCGCGCACGCCGAAGGTTGCGGCAATGTGCGCCCTGCGTTCTGCGGCGGAAGCTAAGCTGATAACATGGTTTTGCATAATTTATCCTGTTTTTTGTCTGTTGGATAAAGCGGCGTTTTTCAACGGTTTTTCAGCAATCGGCGCAAAATGCCGAAGTATTGCCTCAAGGTAAACAGCCGCCGCATCCTGCCGTCTGCTGCAAATACGATGTCCATCTCTCCTCCTTTTATTGGAAAGGCACAATGAACTGTTCGCGCCTTTGCCGGCGTTTTTCCCTTTCCCTGCTGATTTTGGTCAAGGCGCGGATCAGGCGGTGTTTGAATGTGTTGGCGGGGGAATCGCGCCTTTGCTGTTTGCGGTTCAGGAGGCGGTCGTGTTCGATCAGGCTGCCCAATGCGCTGTTTTGGTCGTGAAACTTGGCATAATGCAGCTCTTGGGCGCACAAGGCGGGATTGAGCTGGCAAACCGGCATTCCTTCCCTGTCGAAAAAATCGCTGAACATCATCAGATCGACGGGGTGCAGCCCTTCGGGCGGCAGGGCGGCAAACCTGTCCAGGAAAAACCGCATCGCTTTTCGGGAAATGATATAGCCCGCCGTCCCCCAGTGTTCGCTTTCCAACAGCGGAAAGGCGCGCCCGCAGTAATCCGCCACGCCGGAGGGCGAGGTCAGGACGTGCATAAACATCGTTTCCAAGCGGACGATAAAGGCGGTATCCGGGTCAAAGCGTTCTTGCAGCCAAGCGTCTTCGGCAAGGAATTTTTCCGCACCTTCGCCGAGTAAAACGTCGTCCTCAAATACGGTGATATACGGCAGACCTTCGTCCAATGCCTGCTTCCACAATACGGCGTGGCTCATAAAGCAGGCTTTTTCCACTCCGCTCAAATAGGGGTGCGCCGACAAGCCGGGGACGAGTTCCGCCATTGCCTGTTCCAGCCTTTCAGACGGCATCAGTGCGTCGAAAAACTGAAACGGGATGCCGTGCCTGCCGAAGGTATCGGCAATGTGCGCCCTGCGTTCTGCGGCGGAAGCTAAGCTGATAACGTGGTTTTGCATAATTTATCCTGTTTTTTGTCTGTTGGATAAAGCGGCGTTTTTCAACGGTTTTTCAGCAATCGGCGCAAAATGCCGAAGTATTGCCTCAAGGTAAACAGCCGCCGCATCCTGCCGTCTGCCGCAAAATCCAGCCACGCGCCGGCGGGCAGCGTGTCCGTCCGTTTGAAGCATTGGTACAAAAACCGGCGGGCGCGTTCAAAATCTTCTTCCGGCAAATGTTTCTCCAGCAATTCATACGCTACTGCTTTTATTTGGCGGTATTCAAGGCTGTCGAACCGGGTTTTAAAACCCATAGACTGCAAAAAATCGTTTCTGGCGGTTTTTTGGATGCCTTGCGCGATTTCGTGTTGGCGGATGCTGTATTTGGATGAAACCTGATTGGCGTGAAGGCGGTATTTGACCAAGGCTTCGGGATAATAAGCCAGCCTGCCCAATTTGCTGACATCGTACCAAAATTGGTAATCTTCCGCCCAATCCCGCTCGGTGTTGTAACGCAAACCGCCGTCAATGACGCTGCGCCTCATAATCATCGTGTTGTTGTGTATGGGGTTGCCGAAAGGGAAAAAGTCGGCAATGTCTTCGTGTCGGGTCGGTTTTTTCCAAATTTTGCCGTGTTCGTGGTGCCGCGCCAGCCGGTTGCCGTCCTTTTCTTCCGACAAAACTTCCAGCCACGCACCCATCGCGATGATGCTGCGGTCTTTTTCCATCTCACCCACGATTTTCTCAATCCAGTCGGGGGCGGCAATATCGTCTGCATCGGTGCGCGCAATATATTCCCCGCTCGTTGCTCCCCCTCCTCTCGTAC
>PVMJ01000075.1_pt1 | contig 75549 bp, 59 predicted proteins | sample 1853361 | NCBI WGS metagenome assembly PVMJ01 (sample SAMN08533506, study PRJNA380276) | Synthetic metagenome, whole genome shotgun sequencing project. | isolation source: mock microbial community containing genomic DNA from 20 ATCC strains | collected 2017 | reverse complement strand
TAAGAAAAGACCAATGGTCATATCGCAAAAATGCCGTACAATGGTCTCTTATAAGTCCCTGGGCGATGTTGTACTTCTTCTCGATGGCATACTTGCTCCGAGGCTGCCGAGGTATTCTTCCACAATGTGAAGACGCTCGGAATCGGTCAAATGTTTCGACATGATTACTGCTTTTTTTGACCTCTCCGATTCCGTACACGTCGTTCGTAAAAATGGCGATTTAGCCTTTGGAAAAACGTGGCTCGGGAATTTTTTCGTTTTGGTTCGGGAAGTAAAAATTTTACGCGCCACAACGGAAAAATTCTCGCTCGTGAATCTCAGAAAACTCGAACCGCATTCCGGCCAATTCCGGAACCAAATTCGTGAGGAATCTGCTTATAGGCATCCTTTTCTGCGCATCGTAGTGAAAGTAATCTTGGCGAAACGCCTTCGACCTCTCCCGTACCTTACTTCCAAATCTAAGTGATTGTGTCTTATGTGGAATTCATCTCGTTTCCCTCTGTAATACAGCATTCGATGCGAGGATACGATAGGATTTTTTTATTTTTGAGACCAACAAAAAAGAATACCCCCTCGACTATAGAAAACACAAGGCGCGGAAAGGAGAGTTGTCCGATCTTCACCTTTCTGTATCCGATAGAGGGAGATTAGAGACCTGACTGTAAAAAGTAGATTTATGAAAGAAAAAGAGAAAATATACAGGCATTTGACCGAAGAAGAAATATCCGTGCTGGAAGGCAACTACTGCCAGTGCGCCGATTGGACGATGGTGGAGGTGGCCGATGGCTTTGACGCGAATCGTTGTCTGCATGTCATGTTCAGCGGACAGATCCGGATCGGATCCACGCGAGGAAGTCACCTGTTGCCGGGAGGCCTCCACGTGCCTACGGGTATCAATATCGCACGCCTGCACAACTGCATTGTCGGAGATGAAGTCGTCATCTTCCATGTCAATAGCTATTTGGCTAATTACAGAATAGGCGATTATACCCGAATCGAAAACATTGATACCATAGCCGTAACGGAATCCACCTCCTTCGGCAACGGCGTGGAGGTTACCGTGCTGAACGAAACCGGCGGACGTGAAGTTACGATCACTGACAACCTGACTGCCCAGACCGCCTATCTGATGGCCATGTACAGGCATGACAAGGTGCTGACCGAATCGCTTGCTGCTATGGCAAGAGCTTATGCCGAGTCGCGCCGGTCGGATATGGGAGCAATAGGCTCTCATGTGGTTATCCACGGATGCAATACGATAGAGAATGTTTGTATCGGAGATTATACCGAGATCACCGGTGCCTCGCATCTCTGCAACGGCAGTATCAATAGCAAGAAAGAGGCCCCCGTGTCGGTAGGCTACAATGTCGTCTGCCGCGATTTCATTCTCTGTTCGGGCAGCAGCGTTACGGATGGTGCTACCGTTTCGCACTGTTTTGTAGGGCAGGGTACTCATTTGGGGCACCTTTTCTCTGCACATGATTCGCTCTTCTTTGCCAACTGCCAAGGCGAAAACGGCGAGGCCTGTGCCGTCTTTGCCGGGCCATATACCGTGTCGATGCACAAGTCGAGCCTGCTCATTGCCGGTCTATACTCTTTCCTCAATGCCGGCAGCGGCTCTAACCAGAGCAATCACCTCTACAAGCTCGGCCCCATCCATCAGGGCATCGTGGAGCGCGGCTCGAAGACCACGAGCGACTCTTATATCCTTTGGCCATCCAGAATAGGGCCTTTCACGTTGGTGATGGGTCGACACGTACACCATATCGACAGCTCGGCCTTCCCCTTCTCTTATATCATAGAGGACCGTAACGAATCGTATTTGGTACCGGGTATCAATCTGCGCAGTGTCGGGACGATTCGTGACGCCAAGAAGTGGCCGGCGAGAGATAAGCGTAAAGATCCGGATTTGCTGGACAATATCAACTTCAATCTCTTGAGTCCTTTCACTGCCGGCAAGATGATGCGCGGCAGTCGGAAGCTGAAAAAGCTACGCAAGATACTGGGCAGTGAGGGACAAACCTATGTCTATCATGATATGCGCATACGCTCTTCTGCCTTGGACAAGGGGCTGATGTTCTATGAGATGGGGCTGAACAAGTTTTTCGGCAATTCCATCATCAAACGCCTTGAAGATTGTCCTTGCCGTACGGATGAGGAGGTGCTGAGTGCTCTCAAGCCGACTCACAATGAGGGAGACGGCAGCTGGGTGGACATCTGTGGCATGATCGCTCCACAACAACAGATCCACCGCCTTGCCTCCTTGATCAAAGAAGGCAAGATCAAAAGCCTTGCGGAGGTGAATGAGCGGATGAAGGAAATTCATAGCCGATACTACGACTATGAATGGTGCTGGGCATACAACGCTCTGCTCGAATGGTACGAACTGAACCCCGAGGATCTCACTCGATCCAAAGTGGCCGAACTGGTGCATACATGGATGCGTTCGGTGATTCGCTTGGATGAGATGCTCTATGAGGATGCCAAGAAGGAATTCCAAATGCACAGTCAGGTAGGCTTCGGAATAGACCTGGTAGGGGAGATGAAGCACCGCGATTTCGATGAGGTGCGAGGCGATTTCGAAAGCAATCCCTTCATCGTCGAGGTGGTGGAGCACATCCGGAAAAAGCGTGCTCTCGGCGAAGAGATGCTCTCTCGTCTGGAGTGAAAACAGCCATTCGACAGCGTCTATCGACGAATGGGGTATGGAAAATATGCTTTTCTTTGTAACAAACTGATAGAAAAGAATAATGACTGCATATAAACGAGTGCTGCTCAAACTGAGCGGTGAGTCGCTCATGGGTGCTCAGCAATACGGCATCGACCCGAATCGGTTGGCCGATTATGCTTCGGACATCAAGGAGGCTTGTGCCATGGGCGTACAGATCGGCATCGTCATCGGAGGAGGCAATATCTTCCGCGGAGTGAGCGGTGCCGCCAAGGGATTCGACCGTGTCAAAGGAGATCAGATGGGTATGCTGGCCACGGTAATCAACAGCTTGGCTCTCAGCTCTGCTCTTGAGGGGGTAGGGGTGAAGACCAAAGTGCTCACGGCCGTACGTATGGAGCCGATAGGGGAGTTCTACAACAAATGGCATGCCATAGAATTGCTCGAACAGGGTTATGTGACCATTTTCTCTTGCGGTACAGGCAATCCTTTCTTCACTACGGATACCGGCTCATCGCTTCGCGGCATCGAGATAGAAGCCGATGCCATGCTCAAGGGGACGCGCGTGGATGGTATCTACACGGCAGATCCGGAGAAGGATCCCTCGGCTACGAAGTTCGACCGGATCACATACGATGAGATTTATGCCCGAGGTCTGAAAGTAATGGATCTGACTGCCACGGCCATGTGTATGGAGAACAACCTGCCCATCGTCGTCTTCGATATGGATACGCCGGGAAACCTCCTCAAGGTGTTGAGAGGAGAGAAAATCGGTACTTATGTTTCAAATACGAGTGCTTGAAAGGAATAGCAAGACAAAACAAACACATATAGAGATATGGAAATAAAAGAACTGATAGCCAAAGCAACGGCTAATATGGAGAAGGCAGTGGAGTATCTGGACGAGCAGCTGTCTCATGTGCGTGCGGGAAAGGCCAGCCCCAAACTCCTTGATGGTATCATGGTCATGTACTACGGCAACGCCACTCCTCTGACACAGGTAGCATCCATCAATACGCCCGATGCGAAGACCATCGTTGTCACCCCGTGGGAGCGTTCCCTGATCAAGGATATAGAAAAGGCTATCATGGACTCTCCGCTCGGCATTACGCCCGAGAACAACGGTGAGCTGATCCGTCTGGGCCTTCCTCCTCTGACAGAAGAACGCCGTCGCCAGTTGGTGAAGCAGATCAAAGGAGATGCCGAGGACGCCAAGGTGAGTGTACGCAATGCCCGTCGCGATGCCATCGATGCGATCAAGAAAAGCGTCAAGACCGATGGTACTCCTGAGGACGTAGCCAAAGATGCAGAGGCAGAGATGCAGAAGGTTCACGATCGTTATATCAAGAAGATCGACGAACTCTTTGCCGAAAAGGAAAAGGAAATCATGACCGTGTAAGCGTGAAAAATCTATCCACTCAGCGATGAAGCAGAGTTTTTCGATTCTGCCTCATCGCTGTTTTATTACACCGCAAAGCCGTTTATGGATGGAGTCGTAATTAAGAATACGGGTAGTCAGTATCTGGTGCGTTGCACGGATGGTACGGAGCTATACTGCATGGCGAAAGGCAATCTGCGTCTGAAAGGCATCCGCTCCACCAATCCCGTAGCCGTAGGCGATCGCGTGGAGATTGTCCCCGCTTCTCAGGACGGACAGCCGGCCTACATCAAACGAATCCATCCCCGACGCAATTATATCATCAGGCGAGCCAGCAACCTCTCGAAAGAGTCCCATATACTGGGAGCCAATTTGGATGCTGCCGTGCTGGTCTGTACCATCAACGATCCGGTGACTACCACCGTCTTTATCGATCGTTTCCTCGCTACGGCAGAAGCCTATCGCGTACCGGTTATTCTTGCATTCAACAAAATAGACTGCTATACGCAAGAAGATCGCTTGCAATTGGACCGGCTGTCGGCTGTCTACACCGCCATAGGTTACCCCTGCTGCCACGTGTCGGCGATTACGGGCGAAGGCCTCCCGGATCTCAAATCCCTGCTCGATGGCAAGCTGACACTCCTTGCCGGCCATTCGGGGGTTGGCAAAAGCTCCTTAATCAATGCCCTGATTCCTCATGCCGATTTGCGCACAGGGGCTATATCCCAAGCCCATCATACCGGCATGCATACGACCACATTTTCCCAAATGATCGACTTCCCCGATCTCTCCCCCGGGTCAGCTCTTATCGATACGCCCGGGATCAAAGGCTTCGGTACGCTGGAAATGGGCGAGTATGAAGTCTCTCATTATTTCCCGGAGATATTCGCTGCAAGTAAAGGCTGTCGATTCGGCAACTGCACGCATACGCACGAGCCGGGCTGTGCCGTTCTGGAAGCTCTTCGGAGGGGGGAGATAGCCGAGAGCCGCTATATCAGCTACTTGAGCATTCTCGAAGATGAAAATGCCGAGCGGTATCGTCCCGAATACTGAAGGACGAACGTTTTCTTATCTTTGTCCCATAAAATTGGGAGAAGGGGTGCTTCCTGTAGCAATCGGAATGCGTGGATGGCTGAGAACAAACCCTCATCACCTGAACCGGATAATACCGGCGTAGGAAACTCTCCGTCTGACTATCTTCACGGCGAAGCAATCATTCCCCCTCTCTCTTCTTTGTCCAACTTCAATGATAAGAGATTTATGAAAAAACTTCACATGATTGCCGCCTTAGCCGTCCTGCCTTTCTGCCTGACGGCACAAGCACCCGTCTCCAACAGCGAGATAGATAGTCTTAGCAATGTGCAGCTCCAGACCGTACAGGTCGTAGCTACTCGCGCCACGGCGAAAACCCCTGTCGCTTACACCAACGTTCGCAAGGCCGAACTTTCCAAGTCCAATTATGGTCGTGACATCCCCTATCTGCTGATGCTGACTCCCTCCGTGGTAGCCACCAGCGATGCCGGTACGGGTATCGGATATTCCGGCTTTCGCGTGCGTGGCACCGATGCCAATCGCATCAACATAACTACCAATGGAGTACCCCTCAACGACTCCGAATCTCAGTCCGTCTTTTGGGTGAATATGCCCGACTTCGCCTCTTCCATCGAAGACCTTCAGGTGCAGCGAGGTGTGGGTACTTCCACCAATGGTGCCGGAGCTTTTGGGGCAAGTGTCAATATGCGTACGGATAATTTGGGACTGGCTCCTTATGGCCGTGTCGATTTGAGCGGAGGTTCGTTCGGCACATTCCGCCGATCGGTCAAACTCGGTAGCGGACGCATCGGTCGCCATTGGGCAGTGGATGCCCGCCTGTCCAAAATCGGTTCGGACGGCTACGTGGATAGAGGAAGCGTGGATCTGAAATCCTATTTCGCACAGGTGGGCTATTTCGGTAGCAACACGGCTCTCAGGTTCATCACTTTCGGAGGAAAAGAAGTTACGGGTATCGCATGGAACGGTCTTTCCAAGGAGGATGAAGCCAAATATGGCCGCCGATACAACAGTGCCGGTCTTATGTACGTGGACGCGCAAGGAGTACCGCACTACTACCACAATACCGACAATTACGAGCAGCGTCACTACCATGCCATCATGACGCACAGCTTCTCTCCTTCCGTTATCCTCAACCTCACGGCACACTACACGGCCGGATATGGCTATACGGACGAATATCGTACCGGACGTAAACTAAAGGAATATGCACTGCAGCCCTATGTGGAAAACAGTGTGACCGTGAAGAAAACGGATCTCATCCGTCAGAAGTATCTGGACAATGATTTCGGAGGACTCATCGGTTCGCTTAACTGGCACACCGGTGCATGGGATTTGCAGTTCGGGGCCTCGGGCAATATCTATAAAGGAGACCACTTCGGCCGTATCACTTACATCAAAAAGTACAATCAACCCTTAGCTCCCGACTTCGAGTATTATCGGAACAGCGCAGACAAAAGAGAAGGTGCAGCCTTTGCCAAAGCCAACTGGCAGATCACTCCGGAACTGAACATGTATGCCGACCTCCAGTATCGTACCATCGGCTACACGATAAATGGCATCACGGACGAATACGATGAGGTACAGGGAAGTATGCAGCACATCGATTTGGACAAGACCTTCCGCTTCCTCAATCCGAAGGCCGGTCTTACCTATAGTTTCGACGATGCTCATACTGCCTATGCTTCTGTTGCGGTAGCACACCGCGAGCCTAACAGAACCAATTACACCGAAGCCGGAATAGGACAGTATCCTACGCCTGAGCGACTGATCGACTATGAGCTGGGCTATCGCTATGCTTCGCCCCTCTTGTCGGCCGGAGTAGGTCTCTATTATATGCAATACAAGGACCAACTCGTGCTGGATGGCCGTTTGAGCGATGTGGGACAGATGCTCACAAGCAACGTCCCCGACAGCTACCGTATGGGACTGGAGCTGACTCTCGGTTGGCAGATCCTTCCTCGTTTGCTGCGTTGGGATGCTTCTTTCACTATGAGTCGCAACAAAATCGACCGCTACGTGCAATATACATCCGTATATGATGCGGACTACAACTGGCTCGAACTCAAGGAGGAGACCCTCGAAAGCACGGATATAGCCTACTCGCCCAATGTCATTGCCGGCAGCATGCTTACCCTCTCTCATGCCGGTTTCGAAATGGCTTGGACGAGCCGCTTCGTCAGCAAGCAATATCTGGACAATACACAGCGCAGCGATCGCATGCTCCCCTCCTATTGGGTGAACGACCTCCGCCTCGGCTATGTGCTGCCGGTTCACTTCGTTAAGAGAGTGGCACTGGGCGTACAGCTCAATAATCTCTTCAACCTCATGTATGCATCCAATGCCTACATCTACGATGCCGGTTACGTACAGGCATCCGGAGAACTAAGTGCATATGCCGATCTGCGTTATTATCCTCAGGCCGGATTTAATGCACTGGGTAGTCTGACAATCGATTTCTAATCCGATGATGACAGCGGTGATCCAATTCATTGTGGCTCATCCCATCGAGCTGGCAGCAGCACTCGTCAATTTTATTTGGGTCTATCTCGAATATAAGGCGAGTGTCTGGCTGTGGCCTGTGGGGATCGTCCTGCCGCTCTTCTACATTTATCTCTCGATCGAGGCGCAGTTCTACGGCAATGTGCTCATCAATGTCTACTATCTGATCACCAGTATTATCGGCTGGGTGATGTGGATTCGCCACCGCGAAGGGACGGAAGAGGGTGCCATCGTATCCATCTCCCCGCGTGTCCTGTGGATCAGCCTTGCTGCGGCTACGGTGGCTTTTCTCCCGATGTTCTATGTGTTGTCCCACTATACGGATAGTCTTGTGCCGTGGGCCGATACGCTTGCCACTGTAATCAGCTTTGTCGGGATGATTTGGTTGGCGCGTCGCATCCGCCAGCACTGGGTGTGCTGGTTCGTAGCCAATATCATCAGCTTATCCCTTTTCTATAAATCCGGCGACCATATCACCACTGTCGTCTTTGCCGTCAATACCGTTATGTCCGTTCTGGGATATTTCCGGTGGCGCAAGATGCAACGACAGGCCACAATCAGCATCGACCTATGATTTTCTTTCCCTCGCTTACTCCGGAGACAGCTCCGCTTTTTGTTATTCTGGCTAAGGGGGAATTTCCCCGTAAAATCCTCCCCCTTGCTATCCTCCGGCGAGCATCGGAGCATCCTGAAGGTACCATCGTCTGTTGCGATGGAGCCATACAGAATTTGCTGGACTATGGTGCAGAGCCGGATGCAGTAGTGGGCGACTTGGATTCTTTTACAGCCTCGCGACATATTTTGCCTGCAGAAAAACTACATCGCATAGACGAGCAGGATACCAATGATCTGACGAAGACAGTTACATTCTCTGCCGAGACCTATTCCCCTCGCGAGGTCTGTCTGCTGGGGACATCGGGGCGTCGTGAAGATCATTTTGTCGGCAATCTGGCACATCTGCCCGGATATACCCGCTTTTTCGAAAAGATCGTGATGCCTACGGATTACGGATGTTTTTTGGCTTTTAACGGGGAGGCTCGCATAGAAGTGGAGCGAGGGAGACAAATTTCTATATTCAGTTTCAGCGGATCAGCCGTCACGGCCGAAGGGCTGAAATGGCCGCTTCGCAATACCACTCTGCCGGAGTTGTGGTGCGGAACGCTCAACGAGGCAGTGAGCGATACGATCTACCTATCCTCTGCTGCCCCGTTGGTCGTCTTTGTAGCTGATGAAGTGAAAAACCGGTAGAATAAACTTCCTCTCTGCATCCCCTAAGAAAGGAACAAGCAGCTTCTGTCTGCCAAGCTTTAGTAAAGCAAGAAAGCGAAGTCAATGGCAGAGCCTTTGTCTTGCGATAAAAGGAGTGCAGGCTGTGATTACGACAGACCGAACTCGGCCTTGATCTTATTTACGTAATCCAACTTTTCCCATGTGAATAGCTCCACGATTCGCATCTGTTCCGTTCCGTGCTCATCGACAAAGGTTTTGTATGCTTCGTAGGGTTCGCGCCCGAAGTGGCCGTATGCTGCGGTCTCTTCGTATATCGGATTGCGGAGTTTCAGTCGTTGCTCGATGGCGTAAGGACGCATATCGAAAATCTTCTTGATCTTCTCCGCTATTTGGCCATCCGATAGAGCCACATGACTCCGGCCTTTCGTATTGACGTATATGCTTACCGGCTCTGCTACACCGATGGCATAGGCTACTTGTACAAGCATTTCGTCGGCCACGCCCGCTGCCACCATGTTTTTGGCTATGTGTCGGGCTGCATAAGCCGCGGAGCGATCTACCTTGGACGGATCCTTGCCGGAAAATGCTCCTCCGCCATGAGAAGCCCTGCCTCCATAAGTATCCACGATGATCTTTCGTCCCGTCAGGCCCGTGTCTCCATGTGGCCCTCCTATCACAAACTTACCCGTAGGATTGACGAATAGGCGTACTTTTTCGTCGAATAGGGCTGCGATCTCCGGTTTGTACAGCATTTTCACTCGGGGGATCAGTATGGTAGCTATGTCATGATGGATGCGCTCCTGCATCATCCGGTCGGCTTCTGCTTCTGAAATGCCGTCCGATGCTTGGACGAATTCGTCATGCTGGGTGGAAATCACGATCGTGTCTATCCGGACGGGTCTGCCTTCATCGTCATGTTCGATCGTCACTTGGCTCTTGGCATCAGGGCGCAAATAAGGCATCGGAGAAGAAGGCTCCTTGCGGATAGTGGCCAATTCGTAGAGGAGGTGGTGTGCCAGATCCACTGTCAGGGGCATGTAGTTCTCCGTCTCGTTCGTGGCGTAGCCGAACATCATACCTTGGTCTCCGGCTCCCTGCTCGGATCGATCCGATCGGTCGACTCCGCGGTTGATGTCCGCACTCTGCCCGTGAATGCTGGAGAAGATCCCACAGCTGCGAGCATCGAAGCCGTATTCGCTTTTAGTGTAGCCGATTTTTTCTATGACACGACGCGCTGTCTCCTGTACATCTACATAAGAGCGACTTTTGACTTCGCCGGCCAAAACTACCTGTCCGGTGGTTACGAGTGTCTCGCAGGCCACTTTGGAGTCGGGGTCGGTAGCCAGAAATTGGTCGAGGATGGCATCGGATATTTGGTCGGATACTTTGTCAGGATGACCCTCCGACACCGATTCGGATGTGAATAGATAGCTCATATCTTTATGCTTTTAATTTGTAAAACTTCCTTCGCACAGAAGGGCTTGCACACTCCATTGGAGAATAGCTGTCGAAGAGCTTTCTAAGAAGAAATGTTTTAGCATTTTTTCTCGTGGTTGCAAGCATTACAAATCCTTCCACGCTGATTGGTTCATTACAAAGATATAGCTTTTGGCGCAGGAAATCCCCATGAGTGGGAAAATAACCATTCCCTATGCCCCCGGCTCTAGTCCCCGATTCTGTTTTTTTGTGTTGTTTTTGATTTTTTCGTTACTTCCTGCGTGGTATTCAACTTCTAGCTTTCGTATACGACTGCAGCACCATAACCACCTGATTCTTTTTTTTGAGACAGAGTAAAAACATATAAAGTCCCAAAATAGCGCAACCTCGAACAATCCCCTCCTTTGAGGTATACTACAATTTCAATGAGGGAAGTGTTTAAAATAATCGCTCAACTCGTATTCTTTCATTTGTGCAACTCTGTAAACATATATCTTGTCATTTAGTACATAAAGGATTGTATTCATCTCTTCCAATTCTGGACAGAACAATAAATATTTGGGCTGTTTCCGCATAATTTTACGAAGCACTTTGCGAATATTCTTACCTATTGGCCTTGAAACAGTAGGATAGGTATCTTGGCCATAAGCATATTCTCCGTTATGGACAAATACATAAAAATTATTTTTTGAGTGTTTGCCTAAATAGAAAAGATTAAAGGGTAATTTCCCTGTGTCTACTTGTAATGTTTGTTTGTCTTGCGGTATTAAATTCAAAATATAGACAGGTGTTGTTGCTCTTACTATATCGCTAAATTCATTGATTTGTTCTTCTATCGTAGTTTTTGAACGAAGCGTTAGATTTTCCCAAAGGCTGTCAATGATTTGTTTTTGTCTTGGAATAGAATCAAAATAATTAAGTGCAGTTAATCCATCTACTCTTTCTTCATATCCTTTATACCTTATCACCCAATCACCTCTATATGATAATATTATATCTTCAATATAGGAAACAGAATCAAGAGTGTTGTATGCATTTTCAATCTGTTGAATTAAAGTTTGACTGTCTGAAACAGGAACAAACATAGCACTTAGCAATAGAAATAAAAACATCTTCTTCATAATTGCTTCAATCCGTTTAATGTATAGAACCACCAATTGCCATTTACAGAAGACAATCTATAACTTCCTATCCTGAAATTCATTACAACTTTTCCTGAATGATAGTATTTTTTTGAGCGTAAATTATCTACGTGCCCCATACCACCACTATGTGGCATATTTGTATGAATTAAATTGCCCGATTTTTTTATGCTTAATACTTGCTGGGGGTCTGCAAGTACCGAAACAGGGTCAGGCATTGATGCGCCAGTAAACTGTTTAGAAAGAACTCTTCCGTAAGCGTTTGGGCAATTTGAAGCCATTACTCCAACATCTTGCTGATAATTAGTAGTAGTATTATATTGCTCATAAGTAGTGTTGCCTCCAAAATAATCATCAGCCTCTGCAAAAGAAGTCGGTACGCAATCGTTTAAACTCTTTGAGCTAACATTTTTTATATCCCAACTAATGGTTTCGTATGGTTTTTCGGTAGTAAAGAATGACCATTGTGTTCTGCCGTGTTTGACATCACCACCCCACCACATATTTTTTCCGCCTTCTTTTGCAAGTTCGTAACCTTTCATGCCACCTGCAATACCGCCCGAAATGCCGCCTATTGCGCCCGAAATTGCGCTTTGTTGCCAGCCATTCCAAAAGTTTTGTCCGCCTATTACATTATTCAGTCCATTTAAGGTTACACTTGATGCTGCACCTGTAACTGCACCCGTACCTGCGCCAACCGCCGCACCTGTAATAATACCAGCACTTTGGGTAACCCCAGCAATCCAGCCGCCTAACGCGGCTGATCCTGCGCCAACTGCCGCACCCACTCCAAAATAACCTAATCCTGTCCAGAATCCTTTTGCTTTTATCATTTCCCAGTTTGAAATAACGTTTGCAACTCCTCCAACTACAGCACCAATAATAAGATGAATAAACTCCCCATTTTCATCCACATACACCAGCGGATTATTCAGACAATAGGAGTAGCGGTTGAAGTTTTGAGAGAAGTCCGGCATTTGCACATAGGGATCCGGCGAGAGGAAGCGTCCGATAGCAGGGTCGTACAGTCGGGCATTCATATTGACCAATCCAAACCAGGGAAGATACTCGTGCCCTGTATAACCCCGTCCAAGGAAGAACGTGAGTTCGATATAAAGGAATGGCACAACACATTGGTTATTAGTGTGTTTTATTTTCCACACAGTGTTTTTCAGGCACTTATATTGCTTTCAGATGGCTTTTTATCTACATCTGAAGCCCAATGACTTGGAAGCCGCCCCTTCTTCCCGATCATTATGCAGCCGGAGAATCACAAAAGAGTATGATTTACAGCTACTTGTTATTTTTATGGTATGTTCGCTTAAATCGAACTGGCGTAAGGAAGAGAAGCCGGTCATAGTCGGTGGACAACTCTTCGCTTCGGGTATAAGGTGTACCATCCGTATGCAGTAATTTTCCCCATGGGCTGTATCGCATGCGGTGTACCACCGTGCCGGAGGCATCGGTAATATCCGTCACGCTGCCTTGATAATCGCGATAGATATAATGCAACTTCCACTGTCCGGAATTGACCCGCACATAGACGAAACCATCTTCATCTACTCCAAAAATAATCTTTGCTACAACGGTTTCCATTTCATTCATAGAAGCGTAATTATTTGTCTGCAGATATAATTATAAACAAATTACACACAAATGATTTCCGGGGAAATTATTGGGTGCTCTGAATATTTCAAATAAAGAGGTTTTAGTTGACTAAGAGTGTATCCCCTCCGCCCGATAGCGAGACCATTTTAACCAATTCTTCTCGTGTCTTTTTCATAAGATTGTTTTCTGCGAATTGCTTAAATGCTTCATATATCTCTTCCTTGCCATAATAGTCGTTTTGAGTGGGTGAGTATAGAATACTGTCTGCGTCAAAGTTTTCGCCCAATAATTTGAGATTCAATATATAATTAATCATTGTAGACTGATATGATAAGCAATTGGGGCTAATAGTGTCAAGAATATTTTTATACAATAAATCTGCCTCCTTGTATTTTATCATTGCTCGTGTTGAATCTTTTTTATTTTGTTCGAGAAAGGCACCAAGCATTGTTTTTAAGTCAGGATTTTCAGGATTAATTCGTTCCATTGATTTTAATGTGGCAAAAGCATCATCCATTAATCCTAAACGATATTGAAATGCCAACTTATTCCAGTAAGCCGAATAGTAATCAGGCTTCATGGCAATGACCTTATTCAATAATTCGATTGCAACCATGATTTTTGCAGTGTCTCCCAATGAGCCGATTGCAACAGCACTGTCGTTTAATTGTCGTACTTGCTTATTAAAATTATCTTTTTCCGCTTTCGAATTGCAACTCAAAAGCAATAGGCATGAGATAATGAACGAATAAATATGTAACTTCATTTTTTTATAATTATTTAGAAGGCAATACCATTCTCTGCCGCTTCCAACAGCAATGCACTGAAGTCGGACATGATTATGCTTTATAGTATTCCCCTCTCTTTGAATCAAAACCTCTTATTTGTTGTTTTTTATTTGCGCACAATCTCGTTTCTTATAAGAGAAGAATAGAACCGCCTGCTGATGTTGGACCTAAACTTAATAATGCAGCCATATTTGTCGATCTATTGCAGTAGCAATTACCGATCTGTACCCGTTTGGCATACAATGTCAAATAAAAAATATGCATTCCTAAAATAAGTATTATTATAATTATTTATATAGATTGAGATTCCTCCATGCTTCTTTTTAAAAATTGAATATCGCTCTCGTTTTCCAATCGATCAATATACCAATTGTCATAAGTCCAATCAACTTAGCCATCATCTTTTAAATAAAAGACATCGCCCCCTAATACAGGAATCCCCAAGTTGTAATATAGTTCAAGAAGCCTAAGTGCTTCTTGTTTCTCAAGAGCAATATCTACAGATTATGTGTCATCACCACATCCTTTAATTTCCTCAAATCATATCCTTTCCCCTGAAGGGGATGCTTTTATTCAATCTCATTCATTTCGCAAGCTGTGTCAAAGATTTCGTCAAGACGCATTTTTCTCTACTTGCTTTGAATCTGATAAAGGATAAGAAATAATATTTTCGCCATCATCAGACAAACGAACAATTATAATTTCACCATTTTTGTAACAAAAATACATGCAGCATGATCCTGGGTAAAATATGTATTCAAATGTGTATTCAGGATTTATTCTTGTTATATACTCAATATATCTACTGTCTGGCGTTGTGCTGCCAAAAAGGAATACATTTGTTTTCATTGCCATCGCAATTATATTCAACGAGTCGTCGTATACGTAGCATCTGTAATCATAGAGTTTAAAGTTTTCGAAAAAATCATCGGCAATACTGTTCGCTTTGCTTGATAATTTGAAATTCTTGAGAAAATTGTCGATATCGCCGTTTTTTTTAGAAGAAAAATCCGATAATCCTATTGCAAAATACGTGAAGGCAAAAAGCTTTCGCTCTTTTTCTGTTTTTAAGAGCTTACGACTTTTTTAATCGTCCGTTTTTCTATTTTATTCAAGTCGTATTTGCTTATGTCCGTCAATATGTTTTGTGAAAGTGCAGACACGCTAAAAAATAACAATGTTGCCCCCCCCAAAAAAATAGTTTCTTTGCCATGAAATTGTGCGCTTTTTTAAGGATAGATTCGCACTACGATATTCATAGAATTTGCTCCTATGATTCTATATGCACCTCGCGCAGGATCCATCACCTGATAAACAACTTTATAGTATATGTCCCCTGATATTTTTTGGAAAGTCCGTACTGATACACTGTTCAAAGCCGTTACGTGTCCTATCGGTTGTCCCGCTGTAGTAGAACCTAAATAAAAATTATTACCTCTATTCATCATACCTGCCACTTGTTCTGCTCCTGTTTTGTCTGTAGGTAAAGTCTTAAGGTATGGAGAAACCTTCCTCCCAGTTTCTAATTGGATAGCGTCATTAAATTGCGCCATTGTTACATGATCTTTATTAGGATCTCCTCCAATTATTTTTCGGTATGTATCTTGTGAAACACCTGTAGTTGATTCTCCTGTCGCGGGACAGCAATTCATATCTCCTCTTTGTTGAACTAACGGCAAATTTTGGTTAGCAAGAGATTGTTCATCTATCATTCTTGCTCCATTCCGAAACTCCCTCCCATCTCTTACGGCACTAATACCACCTACAAGTCCACCAATTAGTGCGCCAGACCCTAAACCTATTGCGCCATAAATGCCACCCTGTCCCAGAGCTTGACCAAAGTTTTTACCGTCAATCAAAGCGTTTCCAAAACCTGTGGTAAATCCGCTGCTAAAACCTGCACCACCACCAACGAGTGCGCCTGAAACAAAGCTTGATGTCGCCGTTGTTGCCGCGCTTGTTCCCCAAAATCCTGCCACAAAACCGCCCGATGCTTGCCCCACAATAGGCAATGCAGAACTAATGCCTGCTCCGATGCCCGCTCCTAATGTCCCCGCCAATGCTCCAACTCCAAAATAACCCAATCCTTTTGCATTGAATTGGAATCCGTGAGTTGCCCAATTTATTACTCCTCCAATCACCGCACCTATAATTAAGTGCCAGAACTCGCCGTCTGGGTCGGTGTAAGTTAGCGGATTATTCAAACAATATGCATACCTATTGAAACTTTGCGTATAGTCCGGCATCTGTACATAGGGATCCGGCGAGAGGAAGCGTCCGATAGCAGGGTCGTACAGTCGGGCATTCATATTGACCAATCCAAACCAGGGAAGATACTCGTGCCCTGTATAACCCCGTCCAAGGAAGAGAAGCCGGTCATAGTCGGTGGATAACTCTTCGCTTCGGGTATAAGGTGTACCATCCGTATGCAGTAATTTTCCCCATGGGCTGTATCGCATGCGGTGTACCACCGTGCCGGAGGCATCGGTAATATCCGTCACGCTGCCTTGATAATCGCGATAGATATAATGCAACTTCCACTGTCCGAAATTGACCCGCACATAGACGAAGCCGTCTTCACCTACTCCAAAAATAATCTTTGCCACCACGGTTTCCATGTCATTCATAAATACGTAATCGCCTGTTAGGGAATTTATTAAGAAAAATCTGACTTAATGCTTCTTACTCAGTCTTTTAACGACTTCTTCTGTTGGAAGTGAAAATTTATTCCAATAAGTAATAGTAGCATCATATCCGTCATTTTCCACTTTTTGAGTAGCATCAAAATATATAGACTACTACCTCCAACGGTTTTAAAATTACGGTCAGTGGAGCGTGTGTCGTTGAAATAATCTATTTTGTTTCCCCAAAAGCCGACTTTTTTCCCGACAAGATTAAAATCCTGAGGGTCTATATTGAAAATAAAATTCAAATATCTCCCCTCATATTCATTGAGAATTGACGAATTGTCCACGCCCATTTTATCTATATTTTCCAGCAAATCCTTTGGAATTTCCGAAAAATTATGCACTTGCAGTTCGTGTATTTGTCCCAAACTCATATTATTATCGTTAGAGTTACTTTTGAGAATAGGAGAACAGCCGAACATAAACATTTCTAAGCACGCTATTAAAAATAACTTCCTCATGTTGTTCTCTTTTTTTTGTCAACACAAAATGCAATTACATCTGTTGGTAATTCCCCATTAGTGCAAAAGTACTGCTACGATGAATATCCTCTCTCTAATAAAGTCATTTTAGCACTTTGGCATAATAGATTTTCTTCAGTCTGAACTGCTTCATCTTTTTTTCTGTCTCCAGTCCGACAATGATAAGAAAAAACTTTTTGCCCTTATCCCCGAATCTGACATCCGATCGGCAGATGAAATCATTGGATTCTATTTCAAAGCTATCTTTTTTAGAGTCGAGCGGAGATGAAACAGAATCAGCAGAGCCACAACAATCATGACGACCGCTGAAGTTTATCTTATCGGGATCCAGTTCGAATACATTCTCTACAGAAAAGAAGTAATAGCCGGGATAATGTGTTAGTTCGGTAAAGGACAGCCCCGGATAGCCATTTGCATCGCAAAAATCCTTGAAGGGTTGCGATACTATATTGTAGCCGTCATACGTGTACATAAAGGTCGACTTCCTGTTCAGCCTATAGTGTAGATCGTAGACATCTTTGATCCTGTTCCCACAAACAGGGCAGACATCCGGCCGGTCTTTCGAACCATAGACGAAACCATCTTCACCTACTCCAAAAATAATCTTTGCTACCACGGTCTCCATATCATTCCCGTATTTTTGTAAAAATCATATCGAGCATCCCAATATTTGATCGGGTGACTATCGTAAAAATTTTTAAGGGCGTTTATGCGTACTTGAGTGTTGAATTTCTTTTGAATTTCTGGACCTGAATTTCCTCTCTGAGGTCTCATATGATTTCCCAATTCATCCCTCTGTTTATATAAAAAATCATTCATATCCTTGTGTAAATTCCTATGTCTGGATTCACTCATAGGAGTCAATTTTTGATCCAGTTCTCCCCCAAGAAACTTGGGAAAAGAATGGTGATTATGTGCTTTCTCCCCAGTCCATGGGCTTATTTTATTGTCTCTTGCGTATTTGATGCCTGAAATCGTTCCGGTCATTGCACCAATGCCTGCACCCATAAGGAATCCGTTTCCTCCGGCCTTAAGTGAATTTTCTAAACTTTCACCTTGCATTAAAGACATTCCTGTCCCGAGAAAAAAACCGGAGAGAGCTCCCATTGCTCCTTCAGAAATAGCCCCTCGCAACATTGGACTAGCGATATTGGATGTCAAACTTCCAATCGGCTTAGATAAAGCATTCCCCAAGTAGCCTCCGAGAAAAGAAGTCAAAGCACTCATTGCAGATGCCGACAGCGTTTCTTCCACGGAAATATTGTTCCATCCCTTTGAGAAGCCTTGATTGATAACGCTATTTGTCGCACCTAAAACAGCTGCACTGCCAGCAGGCCCAATGTATATTGTAAGAACTCCTGATGCTGCACCTGCAGCAAATAGTGCTGCACCATGAGCAAAGCTTGTCACATTTCCTTCAACAATATTGACAACAACGTTGATTGTTCCTCCAACAAATGCAGCGATCAAGTCGTCAATACCAAATAATTCCCCATTCGGATCCGTAAACTTGAGGGGATTATTGAGGCAGTAGCTGTAGCGGTTGAGGTTTTGAGAGAAGTCCGGCATTTGCACATAGGGATCCGGCGAGAGGAAGCGTCCGATAGCAGGGTCGTACAGTCGGGCATTCATATTGACCAATCCAAACCAGGGAAGATACTCGTGCCCTGTATAACCCCGTCCAAGGAAGAGAAGCCGGTCATAGTCGGTGGATAACTCTTCGCTTCGGGTATAAGGTGTACCATCCGTATGCAGTAATTTTCCCCATGGGCTGTATCGCATGCGGTGTACCACCGTGCCGGAGGCATCGGTAATATCCGTCACGCTGCCTTGATAATCGCGATAGATATAATGCAACTTCCACTGTCCGGAATTGACCCGCACATAGACGGCCGGAGCCGAATAGGCATCTCCGCCGATATAGTAACGCTCGATATTCTTTCTTTGCGTACCGTATGAATCAGCTTCATAGTTGCCGATGTAAGTTCTTTTGAAGAAAGGATCTTTGAGCATGGGGGATCTTATCGTCATCGTCGTACGACTATAGTCATCGGTATAGGTCAGTGTTGCTGTATAGCCGTTCCCTGAGATCGTAAGCGGCCGGTCGAAGGAGGCGTACGAGATGTTTTGTCCCGTACTATCAGCAAATGCTTCCGCTCCCATTTTCAGCCCCATATTCACTATTCGATATGGGCTTTGAGTAGAATATATGAATTTCCCAATGTTGCTAATTTCCGTGACATTTCCGTTAGGAGTATAGGAGAAAGACGTTAGTGTCGCTATGCCGAGGTCGCCGTTCAGTCTATGTTGCGCTACTCCGGTCAATCGATTAAGTCCGTCGTAAGAAAAGTTTTCATATCTACCGGAATTCTTATCGCTTCGCATCAGGAGATTTCCCGTTTGAGGATCGAAATCGTAATTGAATCCACCCACGCCGGTCGTAAATCGCTCGGTAGGCAATCCCACGGTCGAATACTTGTATTCGCGAGTGCGGCTGCCGGTCCTTACTTTAGTAGGCAGTCCCATAGCATTTTCCTTCAAAAGCTGCCAGATCAAGCTACCGTCCTGCAGCGTTTTGCGAGTCAGTGTACCACGCGTATACTGATAAGTTTCTGTCACAGTCGCTCCCGTCGGCAAAGTCGCTGTCTTGCCCTGAAGCTGTCCGAGGGTATTGTACGAGAGTTGTTCGATGAGATTTTTCCCTTCGACTGTCTCCTCTGTGCGAATGAGACGATCCAAATGGTCATAATCATATGTGCGCGAATAACCGCTGGTCGTTATGGCTGATTTGACCAAATCCTTGTCATAGGTATAATTGGTGGTGAATTCGGGGGTCACGGTTTTTTGGAGTCTCCCGAATTCATCGTACATAGATGTAATAACCTTTTTACGGGCATCTTTGCGGACGGTTGTACGGCGGCGGCCGGTCCACGTTTCAGTCGTCTCTATTCTGCCCGCACTGGGGTCGATGATAGCTCTCTGACGTCCGTATTGATCATACTCGAATAGGGTCTTGACATTGCCGGGGGCTTTTATCTCCGACGGTTGTCCGTCAGGTCTGTAATGGTATGTGATTTCGCCACCGGGATCGGATACCGATTCCAACAGTCCACTTGCATCCGATACGCGTGTAGTCGTGATTGCCTCCTTGGTTTCGGACACACGTCTTGGTGTATATGCCCATGTCTGCACTGCTCCTGATGGCATGGTTTGCTTCACAGGACGTTTATAGCGGTCATACTCACAGGTATTCCAATGTAAAGGCGTATTTCCTTTGAAAGGCAAGGACTCCCGCTTGAGCATGCCGGCCGCTGTATACTCTTTGGCCGTGTATAGCCAACTACCGTCGAAACGCAGCATCCCCGTCTTCACCTCACGACCGTACGCGTCATATTCTGCCAGAGTTTTTCCTCCATCGTTTGTTGATGTTATGACCTGAAGATTACGGGGATATCCGTTTGTCAGTAATTGGCGGCTATATTCTTCCTTGGATCCATCGGCATTCCTTATAGAGGCAATATTACCCCAGGCGTCATAGACTGAACGTATCTCATTACCTCGGTCATCACGAATAAGGCATGGGTGCCCATACGCATCATACTCCTCGTAAACGGTCTTCTGTCCGAATATATCAGTTTCGCTTGCAAGTCTACCCTTATCATCGTAGGTATAAGTCTTGCCTCGGAAATCGGTGGCATCGTATGGAGCACTCGTCTCCGTCGTCATATTGCCTGCATCATCGTATTCCCTCCTTATTTCCCCTGTTTTAAGGGTTCCGTTTTCACCGGTAAATGAGATGATACTGATGGGGAGAAGAGCAGCGTTGTAGGCAATCGATTCTTTCTGCATCCACTGGTTGCCATTCCTTTTATGAGTCGTAGTTTTAGTCAACGGCAATCCAAGGCGATAAGAATTGCTTTGCTTGATGTGACGGTAGGTTTGCTCAGTAATAGTCTGTACGCCTTCACCATTATCCTCTGTCGTCTTCACGGGGAAATCTTCGGAATCATAGGTGTAAGTCCTGGACAGCGTAGTGTTATTGAGCAGATCTGATTCCTGGGAGGAGATGAGTAGAGGCTTCTTCCACGGTCCCGTTTGTCCATTGCTCTGATAGATGAAGGACGATGCTTTGATTTTGTCCGAGCTATTGAAGCCAATTCTTGTTGTGGAACTAAGAGGGACTCCTTGCTGCAATGGATCATATTGTGTAACGGTTTCCACTCCATCTCCAAAAGCATAATCCCATGAGGTATAGGTTTTCGTCTCCTTGAAACCGCAAAATCCCAGACCGTGACGATTGATCACACCATCCGTGAAGGTGTATTCCGTCAATTCCCGATGCGGCTCCCCCTTTATACCCTTGGAAACCTTGGATACAGTCTTTAGCGGAAAAGAAAGGTAATTATATCCATCCGGAAGAGGCGGGAAAGTATAGCCGGACTTAGGAGCAGCATATTCGTTGGTTTCAATCAATCCGGTACTGCTTTGTACTCCGGTAATAAGGTGGCGGGTCTGTTCGTCACAGGAAACTTCAAAGTAATAACCAATATTTGATTTAAGTCCTATGATGGGGCAATTTCTTCGTGGGCTAAAATTATTTGATTGAATCAAATCAAAATCATTAGTGCTGTTGTCCGAAAAATCTTCAGATAAGATAAAATCAGAAGGGCTGAATTCCCCATTACGATTAAAAAAGATACGTATGAGATAATTTTTTTGACTGTGAATATGATCATATGGAGTTGGTGCTAAATCTTTGCGTCGAACTTTTTCTACTAGATCAGGGAGTCCATCCTTGTTGATATCCATTAAATAGAAAGAACTTAACAACATATTTCGAACTACTTCAATTTGTTTTGTAACAATTTTTTCCCCATCGAAGAATTCTATCTTCCATTGCTTCCCTTTGTCCAGTAAAAATGCCCCTTCACCTTCATATGGGTATAAGCCACTATGCGGATGTCCAGGGTGTGGGAAAATTGTATAATACGAAGCTGTTGGGGAAATGAGTTGATCGGGCTTCCCATCACCATTTATGTCTGCTATTAAAAATTTCTTTGAATTTGTTATAAAACTGTCATCCTCCTCATCTAATTTCGTCGAGAAAAGTTTTATATTTATTTTGTCTGAAGAGAAGTCTTTGACTTTTTCAATCCATTTGAATGTGTTATATCCTGATATGGTAGAACAGACTAATTCTGCTTTTTCATCACCAGTAATGTCTCTAAAAAAAAGACCTTTATCGATGTTATATCCGTAGAGATGATTCGATATGAAGGCTTTTTTTTGTTTGAAGTTAAGGAGTGTAAGATCGAATAGTATTTGATCTCCATTGTTCTTCCCCCCTTTCCCTTTCTCGGGAATAATTGCAATGGCGTCAATCGCCCCATCTCCAGTCGCATCTCCCAGGAGAAAAGAAATATTGGTATAATAAGATTTTGGGTATGTCGAATAAGTCGTTTCTTCTTTGTTAAACCTGATTCCATCAAAATAATAGATCCAGCAATAAGTTTTCTGAGCATCGTATAACCCTTTGTTCGCTTTGTCCTTTTTGCTATCCACACTTATACAAATGATCTCATCTACCCCATCTCCATTAATATCTGCTACCTGAATACTTCTTGTGTATTTTTTTACTTTCAATGAGATAGGAGCGTAAGCAAAATCTTCGCTTGGAATAACAAATATTGAGTTATTATCTTGTGCTTGCCATTGATCGAAAATTCGATTGGAGAAACAGATGAAGCCATCCCTGTCACTTCCTTTAAAAAACCGTCCTCTACTCGTTATTTTATCTCCAGCTCCAGTGTCGAAAAGAGGGACAACTTCTCCCGTTTTATATATCTTATCTTCTTGAGAGGAATCGAATCCATATACAAAAGACAAAGGACTTAAAGATCGCTTCCCAGTTTCACAAGAAATTTTTTGTAATTGGGATTTATTGTGAGATGCTTTATATAGTAGAGTATATTTACGTAGGAGCTTCCCTTGGCCGTAAGAGTGAATACTTTTAAGACGCATATTGCTTTCATATGGCTGCCCGGAGATATAATGGACAGTACAATTTTGTCTGCCTTCATATTCAAAATCTATATGATTAAAATGGCTGTCCGCTGTTCGCCCTCCGTAAGCGACTTTAGTAAGAAAATATACGTTCCCAGACAAACGATAAGAATAATCCACACGGTACCCCAATGCATCGGTGTAAGATAAAATTGGATAGGAAGCTTGGGGCGTCGTATTATCTGGCAGTCCAAATGTTGCCCTTCCCCCATCTGGCATAAGAGCATCAAAGGAAATCAAAACATTGTCATTGTTGTACTTAGGTGTTATTCTCACCTTGCCCATTAAAGTTGTTCCACTTATTGCTCTATCTCCGTCTAAAGAGAGGGCGTATGTGTTTGGGTTAGAGAAGTCTACAGCACAGATGTCGTTGTCAAAATAAAGCGTTCGATTAACAAGATTAATTGCAGATGCTCCCACGATATTCCATCCAACACCAGCTACACCCTCCTGAATTGATTGGCTGTTATACGAAAGAGCTATTGTTGGCTTCGCTCCGACCGATGGAGCAGTGAAGATCGGTACAGAATAAGTCTTGGCTCCCGAACGGCTCACTCCGGATTGATAAGAAATCTCTCCCGGATCCACATCCATATAGATGGGGAGGTTGTCTAACCCAGATATGGTTGCTGCTGCGGCATCCGCTGCTGCTTGAGCCTCTCGCAGTTCACGGATAGAGGTCGCTTTTTGTCTCTGCGATAAGGAGTCAAGAACTTCCAGCGAGAGGATGTCGGCTTTGGATGTAAGCGGAGAACAGAGAAAAAATGAAGAAAGGGAGAGAAGCGAGGCGTAAAGCTTTTTCATACGTCTATCCTAAATGTTAAAGTAAAAAAGTTTTATTTCTTAATGATTTTCCATGTGGACTGCTCTTTACCGATAAAAAGGCGCATCGCATAGTTGCCGGCAGGAAGTCGACTCATATCAACCTTCGTATCTCCATGATTCAACGATCCCTGTAGGACTAAGGAGCCATGCATATTGAAGATAGCGTACTTCCCTTTATCCTCGAGAGAGCCGATGGATATGGTCAAAATAGATTCTACCGGGTTCGGATACAGTCTTATCTGCGTGTCTCCCAAAATCTCATTGAACTCTTTAGGTTCGTCTCTTTCTTCTTCGCTCGGCTCTTCACCTGTCGCAATTATGGAACTCATAATGATAACTCTTGCAACCCGATTGCCGGATGCATCATAAACAAAAGAGAGTGTCTGCTGCGCTTTCGCTCCCAAGCACCCCGGAAGAGAAAGCAAAAGCGTGAGTAATAAATGCTTCATAACCAATTATTGATGATATTTTGCTGCAAAGGAAATATATTTTTCATTATTACAAGCAAGATCGTCTTGATTTTATGTGTTTGGGGATCCTTTTCTTTTTGGCTTTTTATGTCGCTCTGTGATAACAGCCTGAATGTCATCCTGTGATGGGAGTGGAATGAATGAGTTTTTAGGGTAAAAGACAGCCCAAAAAAGTTTTCAACAATGAAGGTGAGCTTGGAATCATTCTAAATAAGCAGCTGAAAGAGTGGGGGACGCGAGGTGAAAAAGAGGAGAAAACGGACTTTTGCAGATCGATATTCGCTTTTTAGAGGAGAGCCTGACGATCTGTATATAAACCATTTTCGATTTATATATAGATCGTTTCCAATTTATATATAAATCGTTTTCAATAAATATATAGATCGTAAACGGTTTATATATAAAACGCAGGCCCCAAAAGGCCTTTTCGGGGCATGATAATAAAGAAAGACACCCGTCAGGTTCGTGACAGAACCTGGCGGGTGTCGTATAGGATAGGAGCGAAAGAGACCTGCTCCTTATCGATGCTTTATCGGAAAAGCTTGGGGGCTTTGGCTGATTTGAGAATCAGGGCAGGACTTTATTTCTCAATTTTGAAAGGCATAAAGGCTGTTAGATCGCCGAATTCAAGCACCCGCGGACTCGGTTTGTCGAAAGGGTTGGGCTTGCCATCGGCTTCATACTTATCCCCTTTCAGCAAGTGTACAAGCAGTAATCGCAATTGGGCGTCTTGCACTTCTTGGTTCACTCGAATATAACCCGTAAATCCGACCGGCGAATCTAAAAGATGTCCATCGATAAAATCCGAATAGTAATAGCTGATCCCTTTGTCGATTACGCTCTCATCACTCAACAGGTTAAAGAAAAACTGATGTTTTTCAATTTGGTCCGGCTTCAGGAATTGTTGGTTGAGAGGGTTGTTTTTTCCATCGAACAAGAATATCTCCATCTTATACCATACTCCTTTTTTGAATTTTAGAGGAGCATTGTCCGGCAGGGGGAAAAAGTTCCCATAGAAGTCGGTATTTAAGTGCTGAATAAAAGGATCTGAGGAGTGTGCAACGAATGCCGAGGGATCTACATTGATACTGCCGTTTCCCGGTTCGGTAAGTACTCCTTCCGTGAAGCGACAAACCAATTGAGACGGGATGTCATGACCCAAGTCGTTCTTCTTGGACCAGCATGACCCCAAGAGAATGGTCAGCGCTAAGAGTCCGAAGATTGTTTTTCCGATTCGTAACATAAGCTGTTATTCGTTTTTTTGTGAGTGTTCTTGTTCTTTTCTTCATGTGACATTCTCCTCCCGATTCATAGGGTATTGGGTTCGCATGGACGGAGAATGTCCGCGAACAAAGATATACCAATTGTCCGATGAGCGGTTTCTCAAGGATAGATAATGTGGCGCGTGGCCACTTGAAGCTGCATGATCCGGTACATATTGGAGATGGTACCGATGCGTAGTTTGTCTTTTACCTCGTAGTAGTCGGCGCAGGTGCCGCATACGATGATGGGGATACCGTACTTCTTGTTCAGTTCGGCCAGTGTTTCGGCCGTGTCCGTGCCCTCGACGGCCAGCAGCACACCCGTATTGTAGAGAATGATATGCGAAGGAAGCCGATCCAGCTCGCCGATGGCATTGACGAAAGCGCGCATCAGGATGCTGCCCAATTCGTCATTTCCGGTGCCCATCCGATTGCTTTTGGCCACGATGAGGTAGTCGCCTTGTGCCACTGTATGCGGATGCTCGGCCGGGCAGGAAGTCGGGGCCGCTTCTTCGATATGGGTCGATACCCGAAAGGTGAGCGTTGTATAGTCGCCCTCTTCGGATTCGATGGCGACGGCTCCCAGTTCGCCGATATAATCGCGCAGGTTGCATTTTGCCGTTTCATTGTCGGTCATTACGGAGATTTCTTCTCCGACGGGAGTGCCGTCAACAGCTTTCTTGAGTAAAATAAGAGGGAGGGGGCAGAGTTTCCCCCGAGTATCCACCACTTTCATGATTGTAAACCTTTTATATGAGATAGTTCCAGTAGTTTGATGGCTGTTTCGTGAGGTGTATCCGTTTCTACTGCCAGTCGAGCAGAGGAGCTTTCCCTGAATTCGGCCAGCGAGTGTGCATAGGCCTTGTCATAGTAATCGAGAGCCAAGGATACGGCCTCTTCCAGTCGTCCTTCCTTGAGGGCTTTTATGGCTTGTGTCGTAGCAGCTCCTCCCATCCGGCGAGCGATATGCTCGAAAGAGTTTGCCAATGCCTCTGCATCGTACACGCCGTACTCTTTGGCAATATGGGCGATGCGTACGGGACGGGGAACAGACAGCTCGATCAAAGGAGCTTGACGCATGACTTTGTAGAAATCGTCCGGAAGAAATACGCGCCCGATAGTCTTGCTCTCGCTTTCCACCCATATCGGACGGCCTGGATCACAGGCGGAGACAGCATCGTGCAAGAGATTCATGAAATGCTCGGTGGTCGGCTGCTGCTCTTGCCCCAAGGCTCCGAAGGCAGACCCTTTGTGGTTGGCCAATCCTTCCAGATCGATCACCTGTTCCCCCATTTGGGAGAGTTCGTTCAGGATGGGAGTTTTCCCTGATCCCGTATAACCGCCTAAGACGATGAAACGCCACGGGTAAAGCTTTAGAATATCGGGGAAATGCCGGCGGTATGCTTTGTATCCGCCACGGAGACGACGGATGCGAAGTCCGGCTACGGATAGCAGCCAAGCGACACTCTCGCTTCGCATACCTCCTCTCCAGCAGTAGAGGATGATGTCTCTGCCGGCAGCAAGGGAGCGAGCTTCTCGCACCATCTCGGCCATACGCGGCCCAACGAACTCCAATCCTCGCTCTACGGCCGCCTGGCGACTATGTCTGACATAGAGCGTACCTACCTCGGCTCGTTCCGCATCCGAAAACAGGGGGAAACTCTCTGCGCTGGGAATATGTCCGCGGCGGTATTCTTCCGGAGAGCGGACGTCCAAAACGAGAGAGTCGGAGCGGTTGGATAAGAAAAAATCGGTGTCAATCAGCATCGGAAAGAGTCATTCCCTTGGTTCTGAGCGACAAATATACAGATTATCCTTTGCTGCCTTTTCCGTAAGTTTGTGTCCATGAAAGAATTTATCATATCGGAGGCACGAACCGAGCCTACCGTCCTTGTCGGACTGATTACCCCTCAGCAATCGGAAACTCAAGTGCGAGAGTATCTCGATGAGTTGGCTTTCTTGTGCGAAACAGCCGGAGCGCAGCCGATAGCCCGCTTCACCCAGAAACTGGATCAGCCCAATTCCGTAACCTTTGTAGGCAAAGGCAAATTGGATGAGATACGCGCCTATGTGCAGGAGAACGAGATCGGCATGGTGGTGTTCGACGACGAACTGTCGCCCAAGCAGCTGCGCAACATCGAAAAAGAACTTCAGACCAAGATCCTCGATCGTACGGGTCTTATCCTCGATATATTCGCCCGACGGGCACAGACGGCTCATGCCAAAACGCAGGTAGAGCTGGCGCAGTACCAGTATATGCTGCCTCGACTGACGGGGCTATGGACCCACCTCGAAAGGCAGCGAGGCGGTGTCGGCATGAGAGGTCCGGGAGAAAAGCAGTTGGAGACAGACCGCCGTATCGTCTTGGACAAAATAGCTCGGCTCAAAGAAGAACTAAGGGACATAGACAAGCAGAAATCCGTGCAGCGCAAGAACCGTGGCAAGATGGTACGCGTTGCTTTGGTCGGCTATACGAATGTCGGGAAGAGTACGTTGATGAATGTCCTCTCCAAAAGTGAGGTCTTCGCCGAAAACAAGCTGTTTGCCACGTTGGATACGACGGTGCGCAAGGTGATCATAGACAATTTGCCTTTCTTGCTGAGCGATACGGTCGGGTTTATCCGCAAGCTGCCCACACAGTTGGTCGAATCCTTCAAAAGTACACTTGATGAGGTGCGAGAGGCGGATTTGTTGGTGCACGTGGTGGATATGTCGCATCCGGCATTCGAAGAGCAAATAGAGGTGGTGAACCAGACTCTGGCGGAGATAACGGCAGGGGAGGAAAAGCCGATGCTTCTTCTCTTCAACAAGATCGATGCGTTCTCTTTCACACCCAAAGACGAAGACGACCTTACTCCCCGAACAAAAGAGAACATAAGTGCCGAGGAGCTGCAACAGACCTGGATGGCCAAACTCGGGAATGACTGCCTGTTCGTCTCGGCGAAGAAAGGCACCGGGATGGATGCTCTGAAAGCTCTTTTGTACGAGAGAGCTAAGGCAATCCATATCACGCGCTTCCCCTACAATGACTTCCTGTTCCAGGACTATTCGGAGGAGATGGAATAAACTTCTCTTCTGGGGAGGACGTGAAAATTCCTTTAGGGTTCTCCATCGGCTTGCGCGAAATTCTCTATCTTTGATAGATTGTTGATCTTGAGACCATAAGTTTTTGTGGCTCTGTGCATCGACGACTTCGATCATCAATAACAATAAACGATCAGTAGCACTGTGGACGTATCTGCATATCCTTTTTTTCGTCGCGATATGAGTTGGCTCTCCTTTAACGAACGCGTGTTGATGGAGGCTGCCGACCGGACTTTGCCGGTTTACGACAGGATCAAGTTCCTGTCCATCTTCTCTTCCAATCTGGAGGAGTTCTATACCGTACGGGTGGCCTATCATCAGGCCGTCCTACAGAAACGGCGCGACAGGAGCGAGGCCGAAGAGGATTCCGATGCGGATGCTCATATCCTGCAAGCTATTCGGGAGACTGTAATCAGACAGGACGAACTGTATTATCGGATTTTTTACGATCAGATCCTGCCCACCTTGGAGGAACACGGTATCCGACTGCGTACGCATGCCCCCACTCATCCGGATCATAAAGCCTACCTGCGTCGTTTCTTCCACGAGGAGATTTTCCCTCTGCTCTATCCGATGCTGTTGCTGCCGAGCAAGGTGCGTACATTTATCCGTTCGGGTAGGGTATATCTGGCTGTTCGGCTCAAAGAAAAAGAGACGGACGAGGCCTACAGCTATGCACTGCTCAATGTGCCTACCGACGGCCTTCCTCGCTTCGTAGAGCTGCCACGGCTCCAGACCGACACATTTTATTACTACTCTTTTCTGGAAGATATTATCAAAGAGCACCTGGATGTAGTCTTCCCCGGATACGAGGTGATGGACAGCTATTCGATCAAAGTGTCGCGCGATGCCGATTTGCTGTTGGATGCACAGCGTCCTGAAGATCTGCCGGGAGAGATCCGCAAGAAGGTGAAGACTCGCAAGCTCGGTGCTCCTACGCGATTCATGTATGACGGGCGGATGCCCGACGAGGTGCTGCGATACATCTGCAGTTCGTGCGACATCGATCCGGAGGAGGCGATTCGGAGTGGAAACTACGTCAATCTGCAAGATCTGGCTATGCTGCCCAATCCGTTTGCCCCCAGACTGGAGACACTCACGCCGGAGCCTCTCCTCTCGAAACATTTGGAGCAGGCCCCTTCTCTGATGGAAGGCATTCGTAGGAAGGACTACCTGATTCATGTGCCTTACTATACGTATGATTATGTCGTGCGCCTGCTGATGGAAGCGGCCATCTCACCGGATGTGTCGGAGATACGCCTTACGCAGTATCGCGTAGCTGAAAATTCGTCCATTATCAGTGCATTGGAAGCGGCTGCACAGAGTGGAAAGAAGGTATCTGTCTTCGTGGAGCTGAAAGCCCGATTCGATGAGGAAAACAATTTGCGTTTATCAGAGCGTATGCGCCGTTCGGGGATTCGGATCGTTTACAGTATGCCCGGACTGAAAGTCCATGCCAAAACGGCTCTCATCCTCTATCATACACCGGCCGGTGAACGTCCGCAAGGCATCGCTTTGCTCTCTACGGGGAATTTTAATGAGACCACTGCTCGCATTTACTCCGACACTACGCTGATGACTGCCAATACGGACATTGTACATGATGTGTACCGCCTTTTCCGCATTTTGGACGGAGATCCCGAACCGGCACGTTTCAGTCGTCTGCTCGTGGCTCGCTACAACATGGGTGAAGCCATTACCAACCTGATCGAACGCGAGATAGAAAACGTGAAGCGCGGTAAGCGTGGCTATATGCTCCTGAAGATGAACGGCCTGCAGGACAAGAATGTCATCACACAGCTCTATCGGGCTTCCGAAGCCGGTGTGGAGATCGATCTGATCGTGCGAGGTATCTGCTGTTTGGTACCCGATATGCCACAGAGTCGCAATATACGTGTCACTCGATTGGTGGATATGTATTTGGAGCATAGCCGTATCTGGTGCTTCCACAACGGGGGGAAAGAAGAGGTATTCATCTCTTCGGCCGACTGGATGAAGCGCAATCTATACAACCGCATCGAGACTGCCTGCCCTGTGCTGGATCCTACTTTACGAAGAGAGATTATCGACATATTGGAGATCCAGCTTCGCGACAATATCAAGGCTTGCCGGATCGATTCTTCTCTCAACAACATTTACAAACACAATAGCGATGAGAAACCGGTGCGAGCACAAGCTGCTATCTACCGCTATCTCAAAGGCAAAGAAGAGACCACTCCTGCTGCAAAATAAATGATGAATAAGACCCATTTTCTCCGTATCCTGCTGTCACTGGCAACCGTTTGTTTCTTGTCTCTATCCCTCGTGGCTCAACGACATTCGGAAGCCTTCGAGCGTTGGCATCGTGACAAATTCAGCCTTTTCATTCATTACGGCCTCTACAGTGAGCTTGGAGGGGTTTGGCAAGGAAAACCCGTAAAGAACGGATATAGCGAACAGATCTACTCTTTCGGAATACGCGATATGAAGCAATACGAGCCGGTGGCCAAGCGGTTCCGCCCCGACAGATGGGATGCCGATGCCATAGTAGCCTTAGCTCGGAAAGCAGGGATGAAGAGTATCGTGTTTACTTCCAAGCATCACGATGGCTTCTGCATGTATGGCTCGGCTGAGACTCCATTCAATATCGTGGAGGCCACTCCTTCGCGTCGCGATGTGATGAAAGAATTGAGCGATGCTTGTCAGCGTTCGGGTATGAAGTTCGGCGTTTATTTCTCTCTTATCGATTGGCATTTCCCGGAAGCCAGTCCGATCAGCGATCACAATGCTGATCGGATTACTCCGGCACATCACCAATACAATATGCGTCAGGTCAGAGAGATCCTCACGGGCTACGGCCCTGTCAGCGAGTTGTGGTTCGATATGGGATCGCTTACGCCGAAGCAGAGTGAAGAGTTGTATTGTTTGGTGCATGAGCTACAGCCCGATTGTATGGTTAGCGGACGCTTAGGTAATGACCGAGCGGACTTTGCCGTCATGGGAGACAATGAACTTCCTACCGAACCGATTGCCATTCCTTGGCAGACGGCGGCATCTATGTTCCCGGAGACATGGGGCTATCGCTCATGGCAGGAGAGAGGCTCTATTCGGGACAAAGCTCGCGAGAAGTTCGAAGATTTGGTGCGAGTGGTGTGTCGTGGGGGTAATTATCTGCTGAACATCGGTCCTGAAGGCAATGGCTCCATATTGCCTTACGAATCCGAAGTGCTGCGAACTATGGGCGAATTTCTCGATATGTATGGAGAAGGTATTTACGGTACGGAACGCTCTCCTTTTCCTGAACTCTTGCCCTTTGGCGAAGTTTCGGTTCGCGATTCCATGCTCTATCTGTTTGTTCGTCCGGATATGGCCGGCAAGGAGATATTCATTCCGGTGAATGGAGAATTTTTGGAGGAGGTGAGCAATTTGACCAACGCTTCACCGCTCAATATGGACATTCGCAAGACGGGGGTTCGTATCCGAATGCCTGCAAGTATGCCTGAGTCTTTCCTTGTGCTGGCTCTGGCATTCAATAGAAACGATTTTGTGTTGGCAGACCGCCCACAGAGTTATCCCTTGCATACGGCCAATAGCTCCCGGATATACGGCCATAGCTGCTGGGACTACTATACGGGCTTCAAGAGTATAACGGGCATGAAATGGCAAGCGGTTTCTGCTCCGCGTGCTATTATATATACGGACATGGAAGCCGGCAAGACACTACGGCTTTCTGTCGGGAAGGAAGAACGAGAAATTACATTGGAAGGAGGCAAATCAGAGGAAGTGTCGATTTCGCACGACGGCTTGTCATGGGGCAAACCCTATGTTCGGCAAGTGGGTGGGGTATTCGGTATGATTCCAGACAATATCCTTCGAGGCGACTCCATCCCTCTACCCTTACCCAAAGGGTGGGAAGAAATGCCTGTAGGACAAGTGGAGAAAAAGCCTTGGGGAGAGATTAGCTCCTGTCTGCTGGTGCAGGATATTGTATCGGATAGAGAACAGACCGTGGCATGCCACCTCACTTTCGGCAATGGCATATATGTAACACTCAATGGGAAACAAATCACAGCCGAACTGATTCGGGAGACAGGCCTGGCTCATGAACTAACCGTTTGCTTGCCGTTGCAAAAAGGGAAAAATCGATTGGCTGTGAAGTTTATGAATAGATTCGGGGAAGAATTGATAAGAGGTGTCAGCTGGCCGAAGTCATATACACGCTACTTGCTGCCCATTGAAGGGTTCTCTTTAGAGAAAGCCGGAAAAAAGGGGATTTCCATCGAACTCCGTCCTGCATCCGTTCGGTATCAGGGTGCATCTGCTTCGATTCCGAATATAGCCCTCCTTTGATACACATAGTGCCCTAAAGCTTTTTAACGTCAGTTCGACGTCTTTATAATAACGTGAGTTCGATATAAGCGTTATGGTGCCGACTCTCATAAGTATTTGTCGATCAATCCTTTGTTGGGTTAACTATAACCGATCAGAAAATGAAAGGGAAAAAATTTGACGTCTCATCGGATGTCGAAGTCTCCCGAAGCTGAAATCTCTCAACCGAGAAATGAAATACGTTGATAAACAGCATATTGCATGTTTTTCTTGGATCGAATCCGCATTGTTTTATAGCCGTTCGGAACATACGCCGAAAGGGGGTCGAGCTACGCCCTACAGCGACTCGGGCTACGCCGTAGAGCGTACCGAGCTGCACTCTACAGCGTAGCTCGAAGAGCTGTACGGGATAGCTCGTCATCCCCTATGGAGTACCTCCATGTGCCCTATGGTATAGCCCATCTTTCTGTACGGACTGTAACATTCGGTCAAAAAAGCAATCCGAATTTCAATGTTGGTTCGATCCAAGCAGAAGCAGGGTACCCCTATTTGTCTGAGAATTTTAGGGCATTAGCCTCTGATCAGGAAAAGAATTATTCATTGGCGTTTTCTTACGTCGAACTGACGTTATAATACGAGGCTGGTTCAAACCTACAGCCTGCCGGGTGTAAACATCGGAGAGGGGGAGCCGTCATTGGAGCCGGAAGCGTAGTCACACATCATATTCCGGCAGGGATGCTGGACTATGGGAATCATGCCGTGTGATACGTCCGGCTCGCTGAAGCTTGTCGGCTCCGAAAGTTTGCAAAGTAAGTTGCCTGTTTGTCTCTCAGAGCCTTCCTACAGATCCACGTCCTGCTCGTGAGCTGTTGTCTGATTGACTACAATAGAAGCAGGTAAATAACCCTCCTTTTCGACTGTTTCGGTGGCCGAAACAGGCGGAACAATCGGCGAACCGGCTCCTGTAATGGATTTTACCGAGAGGACATACTCATTATTTCGTACGAGACCGAAACGCCCGTAGGAATCTTTGTTAGGAGCTTTTTCATCATCGAAATGGCGAATAGGGATGGCATAATAATTCTGCGATTTGTAGTAGAACTGTATTCCATGACTGACGAACCCACCTGTATAGACCAATGAATTGTCAGCTTTCGCCTTCTTGATGCTGTCGGCCAGAGCCATACCGGCAGAAACCGGATTGTCTACGTATTTTTTGAACTGCTCCAGACTCATCTTTCTACCCTGAAATTCGATCCAGCCTTCATCCGGCTTCACGCCGGGGATGCCATGAGGAACGTATTTTGCACGCAAGACTACTCTCGGTACATAAGCTGTAAAGTAGTTTTTAGGATTTACGGTCGATTCTTTTGTATAGATCGCTGCTTGGTTCAGATTGAAGTCCGTCTTTTTCTCCTGCATTTTGGCTGCTGCCACAGGATTGTCAAACATGTCTGCCTTGACATACCCATAGACGTTGTTGTATGCTACACCGGCGGCTATCGATTCCTCTGCCCAACTTGAGGCATAACGGTCAGCAAGAGGCGAATTGTCTCCATAGGCTTCATTAGTGCCACTGGAGAGTTTGGCCAAATGGCGCAAGGGGTATATCCTTTGTGGTACTACATCAATGACATAGCAAGAAACATCGCCTGTGTACTCTCCGCCCGATATTGTCGGTTTCCCTACGACCAATACACGTGCCAGACACGGTTCCACGTTTACGGACAACCGTGATGCCTCGGAAAGCTGGCTCTTTTTGTCTACGATCTGAGTAGACAGCAATTTGATCAACCCCTGATCGTTGGCCATGGTAACGGAATGTTCCGACTCGGATGTAATATTACCGGTCTCATATGCAGCGAATGACTCCAAAAGCGTCTGACTCGTAGCTTGAATGGCTGTTGTAGGTAATAGAATTTCCGGAATAATCGCTGCATAGGAAGTTCCACTATTGACCAACACAGCCAGACGATAGTTCTGTTTCGGTATTTTGAGATCGAAGTAGAGGTCACTTGTCGGTTCAACGGTTCGACTTAGCAGCAGTTTTGAATCAGTCTCATGAAAGAACAAGAAGGTAATGCGACGAACAGACCGAAGTGGATCATGTGTACCACCCTTTCTGGAGAGGTGTAGGTTGGATCTAAGATCAAGGGTGATATAACCCGAATCCAATGGTTGTTCAACATCGTCGGCATTCGTCAATACCGGATGATTGGAGCAAGAAAATCCAATACAAGCCAAAGAGCAGCCAAGTAGCAGTGTTTTTAGTTTCGTAAGCATTGGTGTTAAAATTTGATATTAAAAAGAGGGGATTAGTTGTAAAAAGTTTTGTCGAAGGCTCTGAACTCTTGGTGTCCCAATACATAGCATCTCCAGCAAGCAACCAGAAATCCGCTACCGTATCCCCATAGCTGCACGAAAGAGGCCGGTACGGCAAGAATGGCTATGCGTAGGGAGCGATTGGTATGCCACGCATCCAATAAGAAAAGCAGTGCCAAAAGTAACAAAGGAAGCAATGACCATGGACAAAAGAACTGTCCGACAGCCAGTATTACAGAGCCTAACGTAAAGAGGGCCGGCAGTATGTGTACGGGCTTCATACTCCCGGGATGCCGTCTTTGCAAATGAATACGGGCAATACCGGAGTTGTACACCTGACGGAAGAACTTCTTAAAATCGATTCGCCGTTTATGGAAAACAAAGGCTTCCGGAAACAAGTATACGTTGTATCCGGCCTTAAAGAGACGCAGACTAAAATCAATATCTTCACCGAAGCGCATCTCTTCCGAAAACCCACCGAGTTGCCGATAGATCGAAAGTTTGCAGCCCAAATTGAAACTGCGAGGATAGAACTTGTCCAGTCGTACTCTTCTACCCCCGCGAATGCCTCCGGTCGTGAAGAAAGAGGTCATCGCATAGTTAATGGCTTTTTGTATGGGTGAGAATCCTTCTGCTGCTGCGTCAGGGCCGCCGAAAGCATCTGCTTGCATCTGTTCGATCCTTTTTTTTACTGCGGCTATATAACTGCTCGGTAGTACTACATCCGAGTCCAATATCAACAGATATTCGCCCACAGCCATTTGTGCACCAATGTTGCGTGCAGCAGCCGGTCCTCCATTAGGCACTCTTACATACTGTATTCGGAGAAGTTCTCTGACGCGATCCACTTCTTTGTCGCAGCACACAGACGAACCATCTTCTACGATGATCACTTCGAAGTCGCTATTCGTCTGAATAAGCAGGCTCTCCAGCAGCTCCCGCACTTCGTCGGGGCGATTATAAACGGGGATAATAATAGAGAAGGCCGTGGGAGGTGTATCCATTCCTGCCGATTTATTTGTTGACTTTTTCTTCGCTGTTATTGTACCACTCCAAATATGACTGAGTATATGAGCGGCCGGATTCCAGCAAAGCTTTCTTTTGGGCATCGCTGATGGCAAAATCCGTAGTCTTTACTCCCAGCGTATCGATGTAAATGGTGCGTTGCCAGTCGTCACTGTGCAGGTGTACATCGTCTTGAGCAGAGAGCAGAGTGCCGAATAGCGACACGGTATAGTCAAAGAAGCTGTCGATATCTCGATGAGGAGGTTCTGCGTTGTCCCTGAAGAAGGCTATCTTCTCTTTGCTGTCGAGTCGGAAGCCCAATGTTTCTTTGTTGTATACGTAATCGGCAATCTTCCTGGGGCGTTTCTCCAGCTTCTTATTGATAGGTTCATAGTAGCCCGTTCGTGTAAAGTTCTTGGTTACATACTTGGTACGATCAAACACCTTGACGGGATAGTTGTTCAGCATACCGCCGTCCACATATACATCGTTTCGGAAGTTGCGCTTAGCAGCGAAAAACAGCGGAATGGACATAGAGATACGAGCAGCATCGGCTATACAGACGCGAGGTGTATGTTCTGCCGAAAAGATCTCTGAGAATCCTGTAGAAAGATTGGTGCCGATGAGAGAAATGTCGAGAAATTTGTTTTCTCCTTTCATTGCAGCCAAATCCGCAAAGGTCGATTCGCTGTTGCCGGTCTTGGCCTTGATCAGGTCGCCAATCCAATTGCGGAAGAAATCGCCTTTGTACCAACCGAACTTCTCGATCAGCCGTTTCGTATCTTGAATGATACCCCATGAATCGTCCATGAAATTCTTGAAATTGAGGCACCACATTATCTCTTTGATCTCACTCGGTGTATAACCCAGTCCGATGAGCACAGCCATGATGGCACCGGCCGATGTGCCGGCTACTCGTTTGATCTTGGGGAAAATCTTTTCTTCCTGCAGCACTTCGAGGGCCCCGATATAGGCAATGCCTTTCACACCACCCCCTTCAAAGACGAGATTTTTAAAGAAATAAGCCATATGTATATTAGAAATTAGATGGTAAGTCGAGAGAGGTTATGGCTAAGAGGTCAATTCAATTTCCACTCTGCACCGTCTTTCGTGTCTTTTATCGTAAATCCCAGAGCCGTGAGTTCGTCACGGATCTTATCGCTTGTCGCCCAATCCTTACGAGCTTTGGCTTCGGCTCGGATACTTAGGAGCAGATCCATCGCTTTGCCGAAGGCTTCGCTGCCACCGGCTGAAGACGCCCTTTCATCGCACATACCAAGCAGGTCGAACAGGAAGAGGCGGAATGTGGTACGCAGTTCCTCCAAGTCGGAAGGAGTAATGGTACCTTGTCCATTGTGTACAGCATTAATTGCGCGCGCTGCATCGAAAAGAGCTGCTATTACCATTGGACTGTTCAGGTCATCGTTCATGGCATCGTAGCAACGCTTACGCAGGTCGCCAACCTCTACGGAGGTCGTGTCGGCAGTCTTCAATCCATCGAGTAAGGCTGCTGCATCCAGCAAGCGCTCCAAACCCTTCTCTGCCGCTTCCAGAGCTTCATTGCTGAAGTCTACAGTGCCTCGATAGTGGGCTCCGAGAATAAAGAAGCGTATGGTCATGGGTGAATAAGCTTTGTTAAGACTCGGATGCGCTCCGGAGAAGAACTCTTCGAGTGTGATGAAGTTGCCCAAGCTTTTACCCATTTTCTGCCCGTTGATGGTTATCATGTTGTTGTGCATCCAATAGCGCACGATAGGGTGCCCCTGTGAGGCAACGGCCTGTGCTATCTCACATTCGTGATGGGGAAATACGAGGTCCATTCCTCCACCATGTATATCGAACTCTTCACCGAGATACTTGCGCCCCATGGCCGTACATTCGCAGTGCCACCCTGGGAATCCCATACCCCAAGGACTCGGCCAACGCATGATATGCTCGGGCTGAGCAGCCTTCCAGAGGGCAAAGTCTACGCCGTTTCGCTTTTCGTCCTGCCCATCGAGTCTGCGGGTATTATTGATCATCTCTTCTATGTTCCGACCGCTCAATACTCCGTAGCGATGGTCCTGATTGTATTTTTCCACATCGAAATAGACCGATCCGCAACTTTCATAGGCGTAGCCCGCTTTCAGTATTTGCTTGACCAGTTCGATCTGTTCGATGATATGACCCGAAGCCATCGGTTCTATACTCGGAGGCAACACATTGAGAACTTCCATGGCATGGCGATAACGCGTGAGGTAGTACTGCACTACTTCCATCGGTTCAAGCTGTTCGAGGCGTGCCTTCTTGGCGATCTTGTCTTCCCCTTCGTCTGCATCGTGCTCCAGATGGCCTACATCGGTAATGTTGCGTACGTAGCGCACTTGATAGCCCAAATGCCGGAGATAGCGGTATAGGAGATCGAATGTGATGGCCGGACGGGCATGTCCCAAGTGGGCATCTCCGTAGACCGTAGGGCCACACACATAGAGTCCGACATGAGGTTCATGAATAGGCTCGAAGCGCTCTTTCTTGCGATGGAGCGTATTATAAATTTCCAAGGGATGTTCCATTATAATTGTGGGTTAAGCGTGCATATATTACAAAGGTAGCACAGTTTTTAATTAACTTTGCGTAATAGCGTCTGTAAAGCAGATTGGCTAAAGATGTTATTTGAGTCTTTCTTTGCGGATCGAAAAAAATATGAAACAGACTTTTCGCTTTATCAAACCAATTGAACGGATTACTCACCTGAAGCCGAATGCTACGATGATGTTGTTCTTGGCTTCGGTGTTGGCAGTCATCATGGCTAATAGTTCGTTGAGTACTATCTATCATGAAATTTTAGAGTACCCTATCAATCTTACGATCGGAGGTCATGAGGTCTTTTCTCATCATGGAGAGACCATGACCTTGCTCCAGTTTGTGAATGATGTGCTGATGGTCATTTTCTTCCTTGCTGTCGGTTTGGAGATCAAGCAGGAGATTTTGGTCGGCGAATTGTCTTCTTTCAAGAAAGCTATGCTCCCCATTGTAGGAGCCATAGGAGGGATGATCGTCCCTGTCCTTTTCTTCCTGCTGGTTGTTCATGAAGGCCCTGGTGCAAGAGGTGCTGCCATCCCTATGTCTACGGATATAGCTTTTGCCTTGGCGGCCTTGGCTGTTTTGGGAAGTCGGGTTCCGGCAAGCCTCAAGGTATTCCTGACGGCTTTGGCTGTTGCCGACGATATAGGTGGTATTATCGTTATTGCGCTCTTCTATAGTTCCCATATCAACATCGGGATGTTGGCCATTGCCTTCGGTATCCTATTCATCATGTATTTGATGGGGCGTATGCATGTGAGCAACTTAGGACTTTACTTCGTCTGTACTTTCTTTGTTTGGCTCTTTTTCCTACAGAGCGGTATCCATACCACAATAGCCGGTGTGCTGGCAGCTTTCATGATTCCGGCCCGTCCTGGACTACATGCCAAGAATCTTCGTGCCGAGATGCGTTCCCTTTTCGAGGCAATGCCCAATGACAAGATACGACAATCAGGTAGCTCTCTGATCTTGAGCCATAACCAAATCAACGTAATCAACTCCATGCGTAAGATTGCACGTAAGGCTATAAGTCCTATGCAGCTCATGGAAGAGTATCTCAGCCCGATAGTAGGCTACTTCGTCTTGCCTCTCTTTGCCTTTGCCAATGCTGGCATCACGCTCGGAGGAGTCACGGCAGATGCCTTGTGGGGCGTGCCGATGGCTGTATTCTTGGGCTTGTTTGTCGGCAAACCTTTGGGTATTTACTTTTTCACCTATGGTTTTGTCAAGATGAGGCTCTGCCCTTGGCCAGAAGGAATGAGCCGTCTCAACCTCATGGCAGTCTCCTTATTTGGAGGTATCGGTTTTACTGTTTCCCTCTTTATCGCTACCCTTTCTTACGCCGGAGCCGAGCATTTGCTCTTCCTCAACGAGGCCAAGCTCGGTATCTTCGTTGCTTCGATTTTCGCTGCTGTGGTCGGTATCGTTACATTGCGATATGAGCTGAATCTGGAAAACGCCAAGGCGCAAAAGAGTTGAGAGGTATTTGAAAGGATCACCTCTTCCCATGCAAGAGAAGCAGCATATTCATATTGGAGAAATTATCCAACGGCTGAGTGGCAGGAAACTCCCACAGCCGCTTATCCGTTTGCTGGAGCGCCTGATACATCAGGACGAGATAAACGATATACTCGACCGGTACGGACATCTTGAGGGTGTGGACTTTATGACTGCTTTGGTCGGATATTTTCACGTCGATATAGATTGGAATGGAGCAGATAGACTGCCGTCCGACAAGCGGTGCCTTTTTGTCTCCAATCATCCGCTTGGCGGGTTGGACGGTATTTGTCTCAGCCACCTGATCGGTAGTCACTATGATTCGGACGTGCGCTATATCGTCAATGATATCCTCTTTCATCTACGCCCCCTCCGTAAGATTTTTGTTCCTGTCAATACCCGTGGCAGACAGAAGCGTGAGAGTATAGATCGGCTGCAGGAAGCTTTGGAGAGCGATTTGCCGGTCATCTCTTTCCCGGCCGGCTTTTGTTCCCGTCTGATCGAAGGTAAGGTCCAGGATACCCCGTGGAAGAAGAGCTTTGTCCGTCAGGCCTACGCCAGCAAACGGGATATAGTTCCACTTTTTTTCGATGGACTTAATTCGACGCGTTTCTACCGGATAGAGCGTCTCCGTCAGCTCCTTGGTCTTAAGTTCAATATCGGGATGGCTTTGCTGCCGGATGAAATGTTTCGGAGCAAGGGACGCCATTTTCGCGTATTCGCAGGCCGGCCTATTCCATGGCAATCTCTTGCGTCTGCCCCCCGAGATACGGCTGAGCAGGCACTTCATATCCGTTCACTGGTATATGACCTCAGCCCGTCGGCCTTAAAGAAATAACCATTAAACCCATGTGCCTCGAACCCATTATTGCTCCGATCTCACCCGAGTTGCTCAAACAGGAGCTGACTGCCGATCGTTTTCTGCGGACGACAAACAAAGCCGGCAATGAGATCTATGTTTTTACGGCCGAAGAAGCTCCGCATTGCATGAAAGAAGTAGGCCGACTGCGAGAAGAAGCCTTTCGGCATTATGGCGGAGGTACTGGCAAGGCGATCGATATAGACGGGTTCGACATCATGCCCGGGAGCTACAAACAGCTGATCGTATGGGATCCGCAAAACAAGGCTATACTCGGAGGCTACCGCTTTATCTATGGGCGGGACGTTGCTTTCGATACCGATGGCAAGCCTTTGCTGGCAACGGCAGAGATGTTTCGCTTCAGTGATGCTTTTTTGCACGATTATCTCCCCTACACAGTCGAATTGGGACGTTCGTTCGTGTCGCTCCAGTACCAATCGACACGGATGGGCACAAAGGCCATTTTTGTGCTGGACAATCTTTGGGACGGTATCGGAGCACTCACTGTAGTCAATCCTGAGGCACTCTATTTCTATGGCAAGGTGACCATGTACAAAGACTATGATCGGCGAGCTCGCAATCTGATCCTGTATTTTCTTCGCAAGCACTTCTCCGATCCGGAAGGCTTGGTCAAGCCTATTCATCCCCTACCGATAGAGATCAGTGCGGAGGATGAAGCCTTGTTCTCCTCATCCGACTTTGACACCAATTACAAGACTCTCAATATAGAAGTGCGCAAGCTGGGTATCAATATCCCTCCTCTCGTGAGTGCATATATAGCTTTGTCTCCGGAGATGCGTGTTTTCGGCACTGCAGTGAATGAGTCTTTCGGAGAGGTGGAGGAAACCGGCATATTCATTGCTGTGGGTAAGATCCTGGAAGAGAAAAAACAACGGCACATAGAGAGCTTCATCCTCAGCCGGAACGAAAAAAAAGGTCTCGACAGTAGCAATGGCCGATCATAACGACCGCGGACGCCAAGGCGAAGAGATCGCGCTGAAACACCTCAGGCAGCAAGGCTATCAGATAGAAGCCCTGAACTGGCAGTCGGGGCGGCGCGAGCTGGATATCGTGGCATCCACGTCCAGAGAACTGGTCGTTGTGGAAGTCAAGACCCGTACCGAAGGCTTTCTACTGGCCCCCGAAGAGGCTGTGGACGCACGCAAGCGGCGACTGATTTCCGAATCTGCGCATCACTATGTGCGTATGTACGCCATCGATCTGCCGGTACGCTTCGATGTTATATCTGTAGTTTTGAGTGCTGATGGTTCCTGCAAACGCATCGAACACAGAGAAAATGCCTTCCCTCTTTTGCTGAAACGTTCACAGAGAAGTACACCTCGAAGACGCAGATTATAGCCCGGCCGACTTCGTCGATTCCCGTTCTCTGAGGATAAGGGGTTTCCATAGCCCTGCATACATATAGGACAGCCACCTTGTTCGCTTTGCAAACGAGGTGGCTGTCTTCGTTTTTGTTGGTTCGCCATAAGGCTTTCGGAGCTTGCGATTGTTATGCATATTTTTCGTATGAGTCGATAGCCTATTTGCCGAGTCTTTTTTCTGTATGCAAAGTTGTGATTGGCACCGTATTAGAGACTTTTTTGGCTCGGTGTTCGAAAAATGGTAATTTGGCACCGCCTTAGCGATGGACACTTTCTCTAAGGCATGATACTGACTACAAATCACAAAATATCAAATAATGAAGTTCACTCTGGACAATACGCTGCCTGCTTATCCCAAGTTTGTAGCAGGTATTCGCCGCGCTCCTGACCGCGGCTTCCGTCTTACCCCTTCACAGACACGCACGGCCTTGAAGAATGCATTGCGTTATATCCCCGTGGAGTTGCATAAGGAGCTTGCTCCCGAATTCCTCGAGGAGCTGAGAACCCGTGGAAAGATCTATGGCTATCGCTTCCGTCCCGAAGGGGATCTCAAAGCTAAAAGCATCGACGAGTACGAAGGCCGATGTATAGAAGGAAAGGCCTTTCAGGTGATGATCGACAATAATCTCTGTTTCGACATCGCCCTCTATCCCTACGAACTCGTTACTTACGGAGAGACCGGGCAGGTATGCCAGAACTGGATGCAGTACCGTCTCATCATGAAGTACCTCCGAGAGATGACCAACGAGCAGACACTCGTGATCGAAAGCGGTCATCCTTTGGGACTCTTCAAGTCCAAGCCTGATGCTCCGCGCGTGATCATCACCAACTCCATGATGGTCGGCTTGTATGACAATATCAAGGATTGGGAGATCGCTGCCCAGATGGGTGTGGCCAATTATGGACAGATGACTGCCGGTGGCTGGATGTATATCGGGCCGCAAGGTATCGTACACGGTACGTTCAATACCCTGCTCAATGCCGGTCGTCAGAAATTGAATATCCCCACGGGAGGCAATTTGGCCGGCAAACTATTCGTTACCAGCGGTCTCGGCGGTATGAGCGGTGCGCAGCCCAAGGCTGCCGATATTGCAGGAGCTGTCAGCATAACGGCCGAAGTGGACAGCAGCCGTATCGATACCCGTCACGGACAGGGATGGGTCAAGTTCCGTACCGAGTCGAAAGAAGAGGCTTTCCGTATGGCTGCCGATGCCCGGAAGAAGGGCGAACCTTGTTCTATCGCCTATCATGGCAATGTAGTAGACCTGCTCGAATATGCTTTGAGCGAAGGTATTCATATCGATCTCCTTTCCGATCAGACCAGTTGCCATGCCGTATATGAAGGCGGCTACTGTCCGGTGACACTCTCTTTCGAGGAGCGTACACGCCTGCTCAAAGAGGATCGCGACGAATTCTGCCGTCAGGTCGATCTCGGACTTAAACGTCATTTCGAAGTGGTGAAAGCTCTGGTAGCACGCGGATCTTACTTCTTCGACTACGGCAATGCTTTCATGAAGAGCATATACGATAGCGGTATTATCGAGATCAGCAAGAACGGAATCGACGATAAGGACGGATTTATCTGGCCGAGCTACGTGGAAGACATCATGGGCCCCGAGCTGTTCGACTACGGCTATGGCCCCTTCCGCTGGGTATGCCTTAGCGGTAAGCATGAGGATCTTGTCAAGACCGACCATGCAGCCATGGAATGCATCGATCCGGACAGACGCGAACAAGACCGCGACAACTGGATCTGGATACGCGATGCTGAGAAGAATCAGCTCGTCGTAGGTACACAGGCACGTATCCTCTATCAGGATGCACTCGGACGAATGAACATAGCACTGCGCTTCAATGAAATGGTACGCCGTGGCGAGGTTGGCCCTATCATGCTCGGACGTGACCATCACGATGTGAGCGGTACGGACAGTCCTTTCCGCGAGACCTCCAATATCAAGGACGGTAGCAATGTGATGGCCGATATGGCCGTGCAGTGTTTTGCCGGCAACGCTGCTCGCGGAATGAGTCTTGTGGCTCTGCACAACGGTGGTGGTGTAGGTATCGGGAAGTCTATCAACGGCGGATTCGGCATGGTGCTCGATGGTTCGGAACGTGTGGATGCCATCTTGCGTTCGGCTATGCTGTGGGATGTAATGGGAGGAGTGGCCCGACGCTCATGGGCGCGTAACCCCAATGCCATGACAGTAAGCGAAGAGTTCAATACGACTCACGCGGACGGATACCATATCACAATTCCATATCTGGTAGACGAAAGTCTCCTCGATTCGATTCTCTGACCGACAGGTTACGAATCATAAAACTACAGCAGGGGAAGGAACGCACCGGACGTCCTTCCCCTGCTGTCTTTTTTGCTCTTGGGTTCAGTTTTTTAGGACACATCCGGATTAGATCGTTTGCCGTCGTTTTTTACAAGGAGTCGGTATCGATCGGGAGAAACGGGAAGAAAAAGGGCGAAAGAGGGCTGTGAAAATCACCATTTTTAGCGATTGTATGCTGTGGACAAACCCTATATCTTTGTGTATCAGGCATAGAGCAGTTTTTAACAATCGAAATCTCAGGATGGATTTTTCTTCCTATACAATCCTTTGCCTTAATCGGCTCGATGCATGGATACCGGCTTTCGGTATGCCCAAGTGATCGCATAAGGGACAGAATGTCGAACAAAATCAAGAATGGATATGAAGCAGAAAAACGCCTACAACCGACTGACAAACCATTACGACGATGTCCTGACCGGACGGAAATGGTGGTCGTGGCTCTATATGCACTGTCTCTGGAAAACGGACGACAATATCATCGCAGGCTCGGTGCTGGACATGATTCCCGACGGCTTCGAGGGCAGAATACTCGACGTCCCCGTAGGAACAGCCATTTTCACCTATGACAAATACAGGCGGATGCCCCAAGCCGAGATTGTCGGGCTGGACTATTCGCAGGAAATGCTCGACATAGCAGCGATGCGCTTCAGTGCAGAGCAAATAACCAACGTATCGCTCCGGCAAGGCGATGTCGGCAGCCTGCCTTTCCCCGATGCGGCTTTCGACCTCGTGCTCTCTATGAATGGCTTTCACGTCTTCCCCGACAAGGACCGTGCCTTTGCAGAGACTTTCCGCGTGCTAAGAGGAGGTGGTCTCTTCTGCGGGTGCTTCTATGTCAAGGGGGAACGCAAGCCCGCCGATTGGTTTGTCCGCAAGTTTTTGGACAAAAAAGGCTTGTTCCGTCCGCCCCATTATACGAGGGAGGAAGCTATCGAAAAGCTCCGTTCCTTATATGCTGACAATGTGGAGATTCGGGATGCTCGCTCCCTGTTGGTGTTCAAATGCGTCAAACCTCGATAACCGCAATCGGATTACATCGGAATCAATAACCAAAAACATATTATCTATGAGCGTAACGAACATCATCGATGACGAAAGGGTTACTATCGTACAAGGCGTAAACGGCATCCTGCTGTGTCAGGAATCGTGGATGGCAGACAAAAGCCACAGATGGGACCGGAACCATCCCAATGCGATTGGCGACACGGAAGCCGATGAGCCGAGTTTAATATGAACGAGATCAGACAATAAAACCAACCCTTAAAAAAGTATGCAAACCATCATCACCACATTCATCCTTTTCTTTTGCTTGCGACTGCTCTCCCTCTCCTATTCCATCTTCAACGAGAAGCGACTGCTACGCAAGGGCGCAGTACAGTATGGCAAGCTCAATTCGCTTTTCCTCACCCTGGCTCACATAGCCTACTACTTCACTTCCCTGTACGAAGCGTATGCCACGGGAGTCGAGTTCAATACCCTATCCGTCTGGGGCGTAGCGATCTTGGTTTTTGCCTATGCCATGCTCTTCTTCGTCATCTATAAGCTGAGGGATGTGTGGACGCTGAAGCTCTATATCGTACCCGATCATCGTATCGAAACGAGCTTCCTGTTCAAGACGGTACGCCATCCCAACTATTTCCTCAACGTCATTCCGGAGCTTATCGGTATCACTCTGCTTTGCAATGCTTGGATTACCTTCTGTGTCGGAATGCCCGTCTATCTCGCTATCCTCTTCGTTCGTATCCGTCAGGAAGAGCGCGCCATGAAGCATCTATGGGCGACGGTACGATAGAGAATGATTTCAGGCAAAAAGGCCTAAAATACAGACCGAAAAAGTTTTCAACAACGAAGACGAGTTTGGAATCATTCCAAATAAGCACCTGAAAGGAAGGAGACTCGGAAGTAAAAAAGCAGGAAAAGCGGACTTTTTCAGTTCGGACAATGCTTTCAAACTCTTTGCAAAGCGATCTGTATATAGATCAAAAACGATTTATATACAAATCGTTTTCCATTTGTATACAGATCGTTTCTGATTTATATATAGTTCGGACGGCTCAAAAGGCCCATTCCCGAGCTGATATAAAAGAGGCACGCACCCGATTCCACCACGAATCGAGTGCGTGCCTTATCTGTTTGTAGGTCTTGCGAAAAGTTTTATCGCCTATGCTTCATGCGCCCTGTGTCTCTTCCTTCGGATAAGCGGGTAGTATATAGATGAATGCGCCGGAGCGATTTGTTCGGATGCGTTGGTTGTGCGGGCGAAGTCGGAGTAGATGTTGCTGTTCATTGAGTCGTTTCGTTATGCTGTTCTATCGGTGGAAAAGCTCTGATATATAGCTGTTTATATTTTGTGTGGAGCTTTCCTCTGCTTGCAAATGTAGCAAAAAAGCCCACATCCGATGAATCGAAATTTTTGGAGAACAATCTCACCCTTTACGGGATAATCACATTGCTTCTGTTGGCTTGCAAGAGCTTGATTTATAAATGCTTGATAGCCAGCCGATGTCTTTATTGTATTTCCACTGAGTAAAAATACGCACTCTATTGAGTAAAATGTATGGGCATGGATGCAAGAGCTAAGTACCGCTATTGACCTTTTTCCTTTCTGTTCGGATTATTATACCTTTGAGGGAGTTACTCTTTTATACACATCTGACGATATGAAAGCCAAGAAACCCCAAGCCATTTTAGACTTAGAGAAGACCTATAACATTGATATTCCTGATCTTTCCTCACAAGAAGGGATAAGCTGGTCGGTAAATAGGTATTTCAAGCAAGATTCCTCCGGTGCAGTCGTTGAGCTTCGTCTTAGAAGTTGTCACATAGATGGCAAGGCTTGGCTTGTCGATTTTCCTGCTGTAAAAACACTTGACTTAAGAGGTAGTCAAGTCCGTAAGCTTGAGGGTCTTGAACGTCTTACGTCTTTAACAGAGCTTTATCTATCAGGTAATCGAATCCGTAAGCTTGAGGGTCTTGAACGTCTCACGTCTTTAACGGAGCTTTATCTGTCGGGTAACCAAATCAGCAAGCTTGAGGGTCTGGATCATCTAACTTCCTTAACAACGCTTTTTCTATCGCATAACCAAATCAGTAAACTTGAGGGTCTGGATGGTCTCACGTCCTTAACAGTGCTTGATCTATCGCATAACCAAATCAGCAAGCTTGAGGGTCTGGATCATCTCACGTCCTTAACGGAGCTTGATCTAAGGGATAACCAAATCCGTAAGCTTGAGGGTCTGGATCATCTCACGTCCTTAACAGAGCTTGATCTAAGGGATAACCAAATCCGTAAGCTTGAGGGTCTGAATGCTCTCTCCTCCTTAACAGAGCTTTATCTATCGGGTAACCAAATCGCTAAGCTTGAGGGTCTGGATCATCTCACGTCCTTAATAAATCTTTTTCTGTCGGGTAACCGAATCAGTAAGATTGATGGTCTTGCTTCTCTCACGTCCTTAAGAATGCTTTATCTATCGAAGAACCAAATCGATAATCTTGAGGAATTAAAAGACCTGACGCAATTGCAAAAACTTGATGTTTCGGGCAATAAGATTCAATCTGTTGATGATATTAAGCTATTGGCTCCGATTCTGGGACAAAGATTGAAAGATCTGAAAATCCATAATAATCCATTTGTTGCATCATCAGGCTTGATACTTTCTCCTTATGAGAATCATTTGCCGGAGATTAAAGCTCTGCTTGAGAAAGAAGCGCAGAGCAAAGTATTGCATGATCCTTTTTGCAAGGTAATGCTGTTGGGAAATCATTGCTCCGGGAAGAGTACATTCCTTAAAAAGTACGATACCGGCTATCAATGTGAGGGAAGTACGCATGTATTGTCGGTACATCGAGCTACAGAGCCTAATGCCATCTTTTACGACTTTGGGGGGCAAGACTATTATCATGGGATTTACCAAGCCTTTTTTACCACCCAATCGTTATACCTTCTCTTTTGGGATGCTAAGAAGGATCGAAATTTTGTGAGCGTAGATAATAGGGAATATCAGACTCTTAACTTCAATCGCCCCTATTGGTTAGGCCAAATAGCCTATGCCTGCAATCGTTGGATGTCCGCCGGAGGAGAACAAGACAACGAGGACAAACCACAGGCTATAGACGATACAATTATCATTCAGACTCATGCCGATGAAACGGGTGCTAAGCAGCAAACCTTAGGCTGTGTAGCCGGTGATAGCGTATTGGAAGAAATCTATGTATCCTTAGAGCCCAAGGCGAATAGTGCCGTACATGCGCTCAACTATCTGAATGAGCGGGTGCGAGAAGTTGTTGCAAGCAGGAGTAAATCAATTCAGATCACTGAAAAAGATAGAGAATTGTACGAAGCTCTTCCCACAATCGCCGGTGATAATAAACACATCCCGATCTCTCTCGAAGCTCTTGCGGCTCAATTGAATAAGGGAAGAGATGAAAAAGATCTTTACACCATAGAGTATCTACAGACCGAATTGAACCAACTCAGTCTGCGAGGGGAGGTGCTTTACTATCGCGAGAATGAGAAGCTGAACAATTATGTCTGGTTAGATCCGGCAACTTTTGTCCAAATGATCCATCGGGAAATCCTTAAGAAGAAGAGCGTCGAGAAAGGAAAGATTCGAAAAGACACTTTCAGAAAAAAACTGGACAAGCTTTGCTCTGACGGTCAAACGGGCGTTGGAGAGAACAATATGACTTTGCAGCTATTATTGGAAGAGCTGATCGTATATGAAGATAAGAACTGCTATGTGATACCCGGCTACCTCCCTTTGCATTCCGATGACGAAGCCGATGAATTGCGTACTTTGAGATTCGATAGGCCCAATTTTGTCCTCAAATTCGAACGCTTTATCCCCTTTGGCCTGATCAATCAGATTATAGCCTACTATGGACGGGAAGAAGGTGCTCTAAAGCGATATTGGCGAGATCAGGTCATCTTCACAGCAGGCCGTGAGATGGATAGGCGACAGATTGAACAAGAAGAAAAGAAAGAGGGTTTGCCCAAGGCGAATGCCGAAGATTATCTGATCTGGATTAAGCTCGACTTTGCCAACCTAACCATATCCGTATTAATCAAAGAGCAGAAAAAGACGTTCGCTAAGGATATGCAGCAGAAAGAAGTTGCTATCCTCAGTGATATATTGGATATGTATTGGAACAATATCCCTCCGAGGGAGCAAATAGGAGATAAGGGTGCGGAAGAAACACGAAGTTCCATTCGTGAAACAAACAGAAAGAAGAGACCCATCCAAGATCTCTACCTCTCCTATGCCGAAGCGGATAAAGATTTGACGGAGTCTCATTATATCCATTTGGGCACGCTGGACGATGAAAGCAAGACTACAGCGAGGATTGCAGCCTATCCGTTGAAGGACGGAGCTATCGATAAAGAGCGGGTGCGAGAAGTATCGACCCGTCCCTACAAACATCTTTCCATCAATAAAAAACTATCGGGAGTAAAGCGCGTCTTCATATCGTATTCCAAGCATGACCGTGAGGAGCTTGAGCAATGTCTTATATTCTTCAAACCCTTGGAGATAAGTGGTCTGATCGAGATCTACTATGATGAGTCGACTAAGTTTGAAACACCCATTCACCCTGAAATAAGAAAGCGTATTGTCGAAGCCGACTGTATAATCGCTTTGATAAGCCAACGCTATCTGACCACGGACTATATTCGATACTATGAATTGCCTGAATTTCAGGAGTATAACAAGACCATAGTGCCGATATTGATCAAGCCTTGTACATTCGAAGACGATGAGTTCCTTCGGGAGAAATATTTTGCTCAGAAAGCTCAAATAATCAATCTTGGAAAAGAGGGAAAAACCATTAAAGCTTATGATAGTATTACGGCATCAGCCCATCGTGATGAAAATTGGGTAGCTGTAGTCAGAGAGTTCAAAGAAAAGATATTAAGAATAACAAAACAGGAGGTAAATACAGATGAATAAGGAAGAATGTAAGCGTCAGCACTTGGATCATGTGCAGGGCGTCATTACCCGTATGGCGGGCAATTCGTTTCAGATCAAAGGTTTTTGTATGGCTATGGCCACCATTCTCGGAGCCTTATATGCGGCGAACTTCCGCTGTGAGTTGATGATTGTATTGGCACTGATAAGCGCGGCATGTGCCTTGGTGGATGCTTTCTACTTGCAACTGGAAAGGAAGTATCGCGAGCTATACAAACGAAGCGTAGCAAAAATGGAGGAAGACCGTCCGCACAAGGAAATCTACGATATGGATGTTCGTAAGATCAAGATGAACTATTGGCGTTGCCTCTTCTCCAAGAGTCTTTGGATGCCTTATGGGATCATACTGGCTCTTTTATTGATTTGGCTTTTCCTCTCATGCTTGCATCCTTGCGGACTGCCGACTATCTGCTGCAAATAAGCCGGAAGTGGAATGAAGAAGATCGTGATAGCCATAGACTCCTTCAAGGGTTGTCTCTCCTCTGCCGAGGCAGGAGAAGCAGGCGGTATGGGAGGTGGGCTGTTGGCTTCACACCCCGAGCGATTATCCCTCGGGGTATTTTTTGTTTATAGGGTGTTGCATTTACTATTGGAAAATACATGATAATCTCATCCTTTACGGGATAATCACATTGCCTTTATTGACTTGTAAGAGATTGATTATGAATCAAATGTCTTTATTATATTTGCACTGAGTAAAAATACTCACTCTACTGAGTAAAATGTGCGGATATGTATAAAAGAGCAGAGTATCATGTGATTACAGATCGTCTTAAAGATCGGAGGAGATTCATTCAAGTCGTAATGGGGGCTCGTCAAATCGGAAAATCAACGGTTGTCAAGCAGGTGCTGAAGGACTTGGATGCACCCTATCAGTTCTTCTCAGCCGATAATGTTCCGACTGTGAACGGTGCTTGGATTTCCGATTGTTGGGCTGCTGTCCGTAGCCTGAAGGAGGCCAAGGAGTGGGAGAGCATTATTCTTGTGATCGACGAGATACAAAAGATTGCTAATTGGAGTGAAGTCGTGAAAAAAGAGTGGGACGATGATACGTTCCATGACCGTAATATCAAGGTGTTGCTGTTGGGCAGTAGTCGTGTGTTGTTGGAAAAGGGGTTGTCAGAGTCGCTGGCCGGTCGATTCGAAGAAATACGCATGAGCCATTGGAGCTATCAGGAGATGAAAGACTGCTTCGGTTTCTCGCTCAACCAATATCTGTTTTATGGGGGATATCCCGGTGCCGCTTCCCTGACCGATGATGACGACCGTTTCAGCCAATATATTCAAGCTGCCATTATCGAAGCAACTATCAATAAGGACATTCTGATGGGTACACCGATAGGTAAACCGGCTTTGCTTCGCCGGACTTTCGAATTGGGGGCTGCCTATTCGGGAGAATTACTTTCTTTGAACAAGATGTTAGGCTCACTCCAAGATGCCGGTAATACGGTGACCTTGGCCGGATATATCAATCTGTTGGATGAAAGCGGATTGCTTTGTGGACTTCAGAAGTTTGGTTATGATATGGCAAGGAGGAAGGCAAGTATTCCCAAACTGCAGGTCTATAACAATGCATTGAAGATGGTGTATAGCCCTTTTACCTTTGAACAAGCGATGCTTGATCGCAAGTCCTGGGGGCGAATCTTCGAATCAGGCATTGGAGCCTACCTCGTCAGTCAGGCTTTTGTTCATCGTTTCGAGGTATTTTATTGGCGCGAACGAGACGATGAAGTCGATTTCGTCCTGCGCAAGAAAGGTTCTGTTGTTGCCATTGAGGTGAAAAGCAATGCAGAGAAAAGGACAGACGGGCTGGACAAATTTTCCCATTCCTTCAAGCCCCAATCGGCTTTTATTCTCGGAGATGGAGGTGTCAGAGCCGAAGACTTCCTTTCGATGGATATACAAAAGTTATTCTGAGTGTCGCTGTTTTTTTGCGAACAGCACAATAAAAAATTGATGCACTTAAAGAGTCCTTTCCGATAGCAATCTCCACCTGATACCGAAATTTGTCTTTTCCGGATACAGGTTTACAGAATGAGAGCAAAAACCTAAGAGCCATTCGAGTTAGTTTGTCTATCGTTTTTTCTCTTGGGTTTTGGAATTTTTGTTTGGATGCTTTGCAGTGCTTCCGGATTTTGTTGTAAACTAAATGCGGAATGAAGAAGATCGTGATAGCCATAGACTCCTTCAAGGGTTGTCTCTCCTCTGTCGAGGCAGGAGAAGCAGCTGCTGAGGGCGTACGGGCAGCCTGTCCGATTGCAGAAGTAATGGTACTGCCCGTAGCTGATGGGGGAGAGGGGATGCAGGATGTACTGATAGCTGCCACAGATGGGCAGCGCATAGCCGTTCGTGCACACTCCCCTCTAATGGAAATGCGCGAGGCTTCTTATGGTATATCCGCTGACGGACAGATGGCTTTCATCGAAATGGCGAGCATCAGCGGACTGCCTCTCGTGCCGGAAGACCGGCGCAATCCTATGCAGACTACCACGTTCGGAACGGGAGAGCTGATCAAAGATGCTCTGGATCGAGGTTGTCGTAAGTTTATCGTCGGGATCGGTGGCAGCGCCACCAACGATGCCGGACTGGGGATGCTACAGGCATTGGGCTTTCGCTTTTACGATCGGGATGGGAGAGATATAGGGGAGGACGCGGCCCTATGCGGCGGTTTGCTGTCGGAGGTCTATCGCATCGATGGCTCTTCGGTACATCCGGCTTTGGCCGATTCGCTTTTTACGGTGGCCTGCGATGTGCGCAATCCTTTCTGCGGCCCCGAAGGTGCCGCTTTTGCCTTTGCTCCTCAGAAGGGAGCAGATGAGGAGATGGTGGCCCGATTGGATGATTCGATGCAGCATTTGGCTGCCGTTATACACCGGCATACGGGGCAGGATATAGTCCATATCCCGGGAGCTGGAGCTGCAGGCGGTATGGGAGGAGGGCTGTTGGCTTTCCTCGGAGCGGTGCTGAAGCCCGGCATCGAGCTGCTATTGGACGCTTTGCATTTCTCCGAAAAGATACGGGAAGCCGATTTGATTCTGACCGGTGAGGGCAAAGCCGACCGGCAGACCCTGATGGGCAAAGTGCCGGCCGGTGTGTTGGCTGAGGCCATGAAGCAGGAGATACCCGTGGTATTGCTGGCCGGCAGTATCGAGGATGCTGTGGCCCTTAACCGCGCCGGTTTCCTCGGCCTCTTTCCGATTACTCCTTCTCCCGTCAGCCTTAGAGAGGCAATGAATCCGGCTTATGCACGGGACAACCTCCGGCGCACGGCCGAGCAGGTATGCCGTCTCTATGCTTTCGCCTCCGCACGGCCTTAGTCGGGCTGCTTTTTTTCGATGGGAATCCCCCTATATATAGGTATGGGCCTATTCTTTTTAGCTATTTGTGGTGATATTACAAGTCGTTGATCTCCTCTACTTTTGCGTAGGTCAAACCAATATAAACTATTCAAAAACATGAAATCAATCGGAATCTTCTACGGTTCTTCTACCGGAACGACGAGCGATCTGGCTCAAAAAATTGCTTCTGCATTAGGCGTTGACTCCGCTAATGTAATGGACGTGGCAAATGCCGACGCTGCCGCTGCAGCGAAATACGATGTACTGCTTCTCGGCTCTTCCACATGGGGATTGGGCGACTTGCAGGACGACTGGGAATCATTCCTGCCGAAACTGAAAGGCGAAAACCTGAGCGGCAAGAAGGTAGGTCTCTTCGGCTGTGGCGATGCTTCTTCTTATAGCGATACTTTCTGTGCAGCTCTCGGTACGATCAAAGCCGAATTAGCTAATACGGGCTGTACTTTCATCGGTGCTTATCCTGCTGAAGGCTATAGCTACGACGAGACGACTGCCGAAGAAAATGGCCAACTCATCGGCTTGTGCGTGGATGACGCTAACGAATCCGACCAGACCGAAGCTCGTATGGAGCGTTGGATCGCTGCCATGGGCTTGTAATTAATGTTCTCTAAGAGCCGGAGATCGAGATCAGAGGGAAACTGCTTAGCGCGAAATAAAAGCGTATTTGTCATCAAAGCTTACTCCTCTTCTCGGCCTTCGGCTCTCTCGTTACCACTCTTTTCCTCTTCCCCTTCTTTCCGTTATTTATTCGACTCCTGACGATGGACACGCAAACACTCAATAGCGATCTGCGCGTATTCATGCACCATATATACGAGTTTGAAAAAGGTGTGCGAAGCATGGTACTCGCCACACTGGCTAACGACGACATCCCATATGCGGAAGAACGGCTGCGAAGCCGGCAGATCCCCTATTTCGCCCAGCCTACTCCGAATACGGAGCGTACCAATCTCTTTTTCGGCTGCAAGGAGTGTATGGAGGCTATCCGTCTTTTCGTGAGTGGACGCTCTCTGAACAGCCTGACTCCGGAGGAAGATTTCATCATCGGGGCTATGCTCGGATACGATATTTGCAGACAGTGCGAACGCTATTGTCGCCGCAAATCGAACTCTTAGGAAACAGCGTTGACTTTCAACTATTTGCCTTACTTTTGTTGTCGGTTATTAAGCCAATCCGTTTTCTCGATAGATAGACAATGGCTATGACGACAAATGAAGTCAAGGACAAGCAGTTGGAATTGGACAAACGCTATCTGCGCATGGCGCGCATTTGGGCGGAGAATTCCTACTGCGAACGGCGCAAAGTGGGTGCTCTTATCGTCAAAGAGCAGATGATCATTTCCGATGGGTACAATGGTACACCGGCCGGTTTTGAGAATATCTGCGAAGACGAGAACAACGTCACCAAGCCCTATGTCTTGCATGCCGAAGCCAATGCTATCACCAAAGTGGCCGGCAGCACGAACAACAGCTCCGGTGCTACTATCTATATCACGGCAGCTCCCTGTATCGAGTGTGCCAAGCTCATCATCCAGAGCAAAATAAAACGGGTGGTTTATTCCGAGAAATATCGTCTGGACGAAGGTTGTCGCTTGCTGGAGCGAGCGGGCATTGTCGTCGACTTTATAGACATTTCCGATATTCAGGAATAAGTTTTTTATGAAACGTTCATCCGGTTCCGGCAGCACCCTCTCATACATCCTTATCGCTGCCATCTTCAGCGCCGTTGGTGCTCTTGCCTCACATTTCTATTTCACTCACAAGAATCCGAGCGATCTGAACGAAGTGTTGAATCTGATCGACAGAAACTATGTCGATTCGGTAGATGTGCGGAAGTTGCAACACAATATGATTCCCTATCTGCTGGAGCAGCTCGACCCTCACTCCGTATTCCTTAGCAAGGCCGACAACGCCGAGGAAGCTGCCACGCTTAGCGGCGGATTCTGTGGTATCGGCGTTTCTTTCAATACACTGCTGGATACTATCGTGGTTACACAGATCGTACCGGGAGGCCCGTCCGATCGTGCAGGTATCCGAGCCGGCGACCGTTTGCTTCAGGCCGGATCGCAGAAACTGTACGGCAAGGGTGTCGATATGAACACTATCGACGATGTGCTTCGTGGAGAAAAGGGGTCGGTGGTGAATATCCTGATACGGCGCAATGGAAAGGAATCGGTGCATCGGGTGGTACGAGACGATGTCCCTCTGCCCTCGCTCAATGCTTCCTACCTGATAGAACCCTCCATAGCCTACGTGCGAATCGATTCTTGGACTGGTACCACACATGCGGAGTTCATAGAAGCCTTGGGACGTTTGCGCAAAAAAGGGGCTACGAGCCTTATCCTCGATCTGCGAGAAAATCGGGGCGGTTTGCTGGAGCCGGCTATTGCCATGGCCAATGAATTTTTGGGTAAGAATCTCCCCATTCTTCAGATCGAAGGCAAAGCGTATCCGCGTGAGGAGATTTCGTCCGATGGCAAAGGTATCTTGCAGCAAATTCCTCTGGTAGTGCTGGTGGATGAGTTCTCGGCAAGCAGCAGCGAGGTATTTACCGGTGCCATGCAAGACCATGACCGCGCTCAAATCATCGGTCGCCGGACGTTCGGCAAGGGACTGGTGCAACTGCCGTTCGATTTGGCAGATGGTTCTGCCATCCGCCTGACCGTAGCACGCTATTATACGCCATCGGGACGCTCCATTCAGAAGCCGTATTCTTCCGGCGTAGATGAAAATTACTATCAGGATCTGAGGAATCGCTTCAATCACGGAGAGCTATACTCGGCCGACAGCATACCTTCACTGGGAGGAAAGATATTCAAGACAGCCGGTGGCCGCGAAGTCTATGGTGGCGGTGGCATCATACCGGATATTTTTATCCCACTGGATACAGCCGGTCTTAATTCCTATATGATGAAAGTGGAGGATTCGGATTTGATCCCTCGCTATGCTTTCCTGTACAGCGATGCGAACAGGGTTTCCTTGAGTCGTTTTAAGACAGTCGAGGAGTTGGGAGCTTATCTGGATCGTACTTATCTGATTTTCGACTTTGCTTCTTTTGCCCAGCGTTACGGTATCCCGATGCGTACTTCTTTAATCAACGAAGCTCGCAACCGCATAAAAAAATATATCAATGCATACATTGCGATGAATTTCTTCGATTTGCAGGGGTATTATCAATTGCTGCTGCATGATGATCCTTTTATCCTCCAAGCCATTTCTCTCATCAAAGAGGGCAAAACTTTTCCATTGATTTATGACCAAAAAGGAACTCAGAGCACAGATCCGGCAGCGTAATCGGGAGTTGCTTGTGGCAGAAAACCGTGAGAGATGGTCGCAGTCCATCATAGAGCGGATTCGCCGGCTCGACATATTTGCTGATGCCAAACGTATAGGACTTTATCATGCTTTGCCGGACGAGCCGGATTTGGCCGGCTTATTACGGGAGTATGTTCAAACCAAACAGCTTTTTATCCCCAGAGTAGAAGGGGACGACATCGCTTTCTATGCCTATACCGGCGAGGCTGATCTTGAAGCCGAAGGGGCTTATGGCATAGCCGAGCCTACAGCCGATGCCGCTACAGCCATTCTTCCCTCTTCGTTGGATCTGCTGCTGGTACCCGGTGTAGCTTTCGATCGCAAAGGCAGTCGCATGGGGCGAGGCAAAGGCTATTACGATCGTTTCCTGCCGGCGACTCAAGCTCGGCTTATAGGTGTCACGTTCTCCTACCGTCTTTTGGAGGAATTGCCTACCGATCCTTGGGATCGCCCGATGGATGGAGTCATCACCGAAAGCGAAACACTCTTCTGCTGACCGTTTTTTCCTTTTCTGTTGCCTTCGTATGTAGCCCGAAAGGGCGAATGTATCGGTGAAAGAGTTCTCTCGGGGGATTCCTCCGCCGGTTGTTCGGGGTGGAGCCAAATCCTGTTGTGGTCTGTCTTGGTATAGTCTTCCGGTGGTAGCTTGTCGGTTGTATGAAAAGCCCTACTTTTGTAAGAAACCAATAAATATATACACAATGAAGTTTGAAGTAGCCAGCAACGTCCTGTTGCAACACTTGCAATTGATTGCCCGCGTCATAGCTTCACGCAGTACACTTCCAATTTTGGAGTCTGTACTTTTCGAGCTTGAGGGAGATCAATTACGTCTTACCGCTGCCGATATGGCCAATCGGATGAGTACGGAACTTACCGTGAACAACGTAGGGGGCGAAAACGGTTCTTTTGCCGTTCCCGAGAGGATCTTACTTGAACCACTGAAAGAATTGCCCGATCAGCCGATCTCTTTTGAGATAAATATGGAAACCAAAGCCGCTGAGATAGCATACAGCAACGGGCATTACAGTTTTGTGGTACAGGATGCTTCGACCTATCCGGTGGCAGCTTCTTTGTCTCCCGAAGCAATCGTTTCTGTCATTCCGGCGGAAGCCTTGCTCAGTGGCCTTTCGGCTACGCTCTTTGCTACCAGTCAGGACGAACGCCGGCCGATCATGACAGGGGTCTATCTGGATTTCTTCGAGGACAAGCTTGTTTTCGTAGGCTCGGATGGACAGATCTTGGTGAAGCAGGAGGATGCTAATGTGCAGAGCCGTCGGCGTAGTGCCTTCTGCCTGCCTCGGAAAGCCTGTCTTCTGCTGCGCAATGTTCTGCCCCGATTGGAAGGCGATGTGACACTCACGTATGACAGCAACTATCTCCATATAGAACTTGGCAATTATACGCTCAGAGCACGGTTGCTGGAAGGTCGTTATCCGAATTATAATAGTGTAATACCTACCAGCAATCCTTTCTCGGTGAAAGTGGATCGTGCTCAACTCCTATCCGGAGCCAAGCGCGTATCTATCTTCTCCAATCCGGCTACGAGTATGCTGCGCATGGAGTTTACTCCTGCAGGCATCCGCTTATCGGCTAATGATATAGATTTCTCTGTGGCTGCTGAAGAACATGTGCCGGCAGAATGTCCGGCCGACATCAACATGCGCATCGGATTCAAGTCGGATGTCTTTCAGACAATTCTGCAAGGAATGCCATCGGAAGAAGTGATAATGACTTTGGCTGATCAGACTCGTGCCGGTCTCATACTGCCGGCAGAGAATGCACCGGGAATAAGCTTGTGCAATTTGCTTTTGCCGATGAAGTTAATCGGCGAATAAAAACGAATTCGAATGAAATTGAATCTGAAAAACCCGCTGATCTTCTTCGACCTCGAAACGACGGGTGTGGATTTGGTACGGGACAGAATCGTCGAAATCTCCATACTGAAAGTCATGCCCGATGGAAGCGAAGAGTGCAAAACAAGGCGTATCAATCCCGAACGCTCTATTCCTCCCGAATCGACAGCCATTCACGGTATTACGGATGAGGATGTGAAGGACTGTCCGCCATTCCGTTCAGTGGCCAAAAGTCTGGCGCAATGGATAGAAGGGTGTGATTTGGCAGGCTTCAATTCGACACGATTCGATGTGCCGATGCTGGTGGAGGAGTTCCTCCGTGCCGGAGTGGATATTGACCTCCGCCACAGAAAACTCATAGACGTTCAGACGATTTTTCATAAGATGGAACCTCGCACATTGGAGGCAGCTACTCGTTTCTATTGTAATAGAACTTTGGAAAATGCGCATTCAGCTGAAGCCGATACGCGTGCTACATACGATGTGTTCAAGGCCCAATTGGATCGTTATGAGGGGACATTGGAGAATGACATGGCTTTCTTGGCCGACTTCTCCCGCCAGTCTCGCAACGTGGACTTTGCCGGTCGATTGGTTTATGACGACAACGACAACGTTATCATCAATTTCGGCAAGTATCGTGGTCGTAAAGCTCTGGATGTATTGCGTACAGATTCCGGTTATTACGGCTGGATCATGGATGCGGATTTTACGCTGAATACAAAGCAAGAATTTACTCGCCTGCGTATGTCTCTGAACAATCCGGAGACCAAATAAACAAGTACAAGAGAACTTCGTGCAGATGAAATCATCTTTGGCCGGTAAGCACATCGTCCTCGGTGTCACGGGGAGTATCGCAGCCTACAAGGCTGCCGTTTTGACCCGCCTGCTCATCAAAAAGGAGGCTGAAGTGCAAATAGTCATTACTCCTGCCGGCAAGGAGTTCATTACTCCCATCACCCTCTCGGCTCTGACTTCCAAGCCTGTCATCAGCGAATTTTTCTCCGGACGGGATGGTACATGGAACAGCCATGTGGATCTCAGTCTCTGGGCGGATGCTATGCTGATAGCTCCGGCCACAGCCTCTACGATAGGCAAGATGGCACATGGCATAGCCGACAATATGTTGGTAACCACTTACCTTTCCGCCAAGGCTCCCGTATTCGTGGCTCCGGCTATGGATTTGGACATGTTCCGACATCCGAGTACGCAGCACAATATGGAGATACTACGCTCTTATGGCAATCATATCATAGAGCCGGGTGAAGGCGAATTGGCCAGTCATTTGGTAGGAAAGGGGCGGATGGAAGAGCCGGAGTGCATTGTGGAGATATTGGAGGCTTTTTTCAAGGAGAACAATTGTAAGCCCCTCCTTGGGAAGAGAGCATTGGTTACAGCCGGCCCTACATACGAGAAACTCGATCCTGTACGTTTTCTCGGCAACTACTCTTCTGGAAAGATGGGCTTCTGCATAGCAGAACGTTTGGCCGAATTGGGGGCTTCGGTTACGCTTGTCACCGGCCCTACCACTATGCAGACAACTGTCGAAGGGATAGACCGTATCGATGTGGAAAGTGCCGTAGAGATGCTCGAAGCCTGTCGGAAACCTTTTGAAAAGGCCGACATAACCGTCTTGTCCGCAGCCGTGGCTGACTATCGTCCGGCAGAGCAGGCAGAGAAAAAGATGAAACGAGAGACCAAGGGCGACTTCGATCTTCGCTTGACTGCTAATCCGGATATAGCGGCTACGCTCGGAGCACTCAAACGTGCAGGACAGCGGTTGGTGGGTTTTGCCTTGGAGACGGACAGTGGGGAGCAAGAGGCTATGCGCAAGATGAAAGCCAAGCACTTGGATGCGATAGTACTGAATTCGCTTTCCGATGCGGGAGCCGGATTTGGAGTAGGTACGAATAAGATCACCATATTCGACAGTGAAGGCCGACCGTCGGACTATCCGCTCAAAAGCAAGGTCGAGGTGGCCGAAGATATTGTGGACTATATAATCGGATTGGTATGAGAAGGAGATTGTGGTGGGGCCTGTGGATCTGCCTGTTTTTCTATACGGCCTCTGCTGTAAGTCAGGAGTTGAATGCCAAGGTAACTATCAATAGCGAACGTCTCGGCAGTAATGCCAATGCGGAGACATTCAAGACATTGGAGCGTCAGCTCTCAGATCTCCTCAACCTGACTCGATGGACAACGGCCACATTCAGTTTTGCAGAGCGTATCGACTGCACCTTTTCCATCAACCTTACCGAAGTGAAAGACGAAAGTCAATACAAGGCCGAACTCTTTGTTACTTCTCGTCGCCCTATTTACAATTCCTCCTATTTTTCTCCTCAGCTTATTTGGCGAGATCAGGAACTGAACTTCGAATACAACCAGTTCGATCCCATCGAATATAATGAGACGGATCTGCAAAGTAATCTGGTTGCCTCCGTCGTATTCTATGCCTACTTTATATTGGCGATGGATTTTGATAGCTTCAGCCCTTTGGGAGGCAATTCGGCCCGTTCTATGATGCGTCAGATCGTAGCCAGAGCACAGGCCAAACAAGACTGGAGCGGCTGGAAAGCTTTTGAGAGTACCAAGAATCGCTATGCCCTTGCCGAGGCTATGAATGATGCCGAATTGGAGACTTTGCGCCGGTTTTGGTATGATTATCACCGACGAGCATTGGATGAAATGGTCGGCAATCCCAATCGTGGGCGCACTACGGTATTAGAGCTGTTGCCTCAGCTGGAAGCTGTTTACAAGGTACGTCCCATGTCGCCACTGCTTTCCATCTTTGCGGCTGTCAAGCTGGATGAGATCGTGAATATATTGTCGAAAGCCAATGCTTCGGAAAAGCAGGATGCGTATAAAGTACTGAATAAGGTATTTCCAACTGAAGGAAACAAGCTGAATCCGCTCAAAAAATAATCCTCTTTTTCGGGATGTTAGCCTCTTTGCATATTGCCAACTACGTTCTGATCGACCGGCTTGATATTGATTTTGCCCCTCATTTTTCTGTGATCACAGGGGAAACCGGTGCAGGAAAAAGTATTCTATTAGGTGCTTTGGGACTGCTTGTCGGGGGGCGTGCCGATACTTCAGCTATTGCACCCGGTACAGATCGCTGCATAGTAGAGGGGCGTTTTACCGGATTCGTTCCGGAGATGAAAGCCGTATTGGATCGCTACGACTTGGATTTCGATCCGGACGAATGCACTATCCGTCGCGAAATATCCTCCAAAGGCAAAAGTCGCGCTTTCGTAAATGATACGCCTGCTCCATTGACGGCTCTTCGCGAGCTGGCCGACTTCCTGATCGACATCCATTCTCAGCACAAAAATCTCCTGCTCGGCGACAGTTTGTTTCAGCTCAATGTGCTGGATGCATATAGCGGAAAACCCGACTTATATGCCCACTACAGCAAAGCTTACCGGGTGTATGCCGAAAGAAAACAAAAGTTGGAAGACCTTCGTAAGGCAGCCGCTGCGACAGCGTCGGAGTATGACTATTGGCAGTTTCGTTTTGAGCAGTTGGATAAGGCCGGTCTCGAATCGGGAGAAGAAGCTCGTTTGCAAGAAGAACAGGCTATGCTGACGCATGCCTTGGATATTAAAAGAGAGCTGGGGCATTCCTATAGCCTTCTCTCCGACGATGAGAGAGGACTACTGTCGGGTCTGAACAAAGTAGAGGATGCTTTGGCCACCATAGAGAGCTATTATCCCGACTCGGCTTCTTTTCGGCAGCGAGTACGCGATGTTCGAATAGAGTTGGCTGATATTGCATCGGATTTGGGGCGGCGTTCGGACGATGTCTCCTACGAGCCGGAAAGATTGAACGCTGTGACAGATCGGCTGGACGAAATTCTCTCGCTCCTGCATCGTTACAATGCCGATAGCAGCGATGCTCTCATTGCCATACGAGACGATCTGGCCGAACGCCTCTCAAGGATCAACACCGATGAAGAAGAGATAAGCCGACTTGAGCAAGAAGTCTTGGCCTTTTATAAAGAGATTGAGGCCCAAGCATCGTTGCTGACCGAAGAACGCATTCGGGCAGCCTCCGCTCTGGAAACCTCTTTGTGCGAATCCTTACGCAAGCTCAATATGCCTCATGTCCGTTTTGTCGTTGATATTCGCTCGACAGAATACGGCCCTCACGGAGCAGACAAGGTCGTTTTTTTGTTTTCGGCGAATAAGCAGATGGAGCCGGAGCCGGTATCGGAGATTGCCTCAGGAGGAGAGATTGCTCGCCTGATGTTGTGTCTGAAAGCTCTCATTGCGGACAAGCGTTCTTTGCCGGCCATCGTTTTCGATGAGATAGATACCGGCGTATCGGGTGAAGTGGCTGACCGCATGGGAGAGATAATGGCTCATATGGGACAAGGTATGCAAGTGCTCGCCATCACGCATCTGCCCCAAATAGCAGCTCGAGGGGAGCGGCACTACTTTGTCTATAAAGATGAAACAGGCGAACGGGCACGCACCTTCATTCGTGAATTGACTCCCGAAGAGCGAATACGAGAGATAGCCCGTATGCAAAGCGGAAACAACCTGACGGATGTGGCCTTGGCCGCAGCCAAAGAGCTTTTAGCAAGATGAAGAATGACAAAATGATATTCGGCCTGCACTCCATATCGGAGGCTTTCGAAGCAGGCAAAGAGATCGACAAGATCTTTATTCGGCGTGGTCTCAAGACTGAGCAGACCGAAGCAATCATTCGAGAGGCCGTAGAGCGGTGCGTACCGGTGATGCATGTGCCGATAGAGAAGCTGGACAGGCTTACCTCCAAGAATCACCAAGGGGTGGTGGCCATTCTTTCGGCTATCGAATATACCCGTTTGGATCAACTCATACCGATGCTCTATGAGGAGGGTAAGGCACCCTTCCTCTTGCTACTCGATGGTATCACCGATGTGCGGAACTTCGGGGCTATTGCTCGTACGGCGGAGTGTGCAGGGGTAGATGCCATCATCATTCCCGAAAGAGGAAGCATTTCGGTAGGAGGAGATGCTATCAAGACCTCTGCCGGAGCTTTGCATCGTATTCCGGTTTGTCGCGTGACTTCCATTCCCGGAGCCATCCGCAGCCTGCAAGAATACGGTATACGCATAGTCGCTGCTTCAGAGAAGGCTGCAGATCTATATACCGATGTACCCATGAAGCTGCCTTTGGGTATAGTCATGGGGGCGGAGGATGTCGGGCCATCACCTGATACGCTTAGGATGGCCGATGGCATAGTAGCTATTCCGCAGATGGGGGCTATAGGCTCATTGAACGTCTCCGTTGCGGCCGGCATTGTTATTTACGAAGTAGTGCGACAGCAAAGACTGCAATCATCAAATTAATAATCCAAATAAAAAACAGTACGTAATGAAAAAGGTAATCAACACGAAGAATGCACCGGTCGCAATCGGACCATACAGCCAGGCTATCCTGATGGGTAATATGCTCTATACTTCCGGACAATTAGGCCTTGATCCTGCCACAGGGAACTTTGTACCCGGCGGAGTAACAGAGCAGACCGAACAAGTATTCAAGAACATTCGAGCTATCCTCGAAGAAGCAGGACTCACAATCGCCAATGTGGTAAAGACCACTTGTTTTTTGGCCGATATGAGTGATTTTGCAGCGATGAATGCCGTTTATGAGAAACAATTCACCGGCGACTTTCCGGCTCGTTCTGCTGTTGCCGTTAAGACCCTGCCCAAGAATGGATTGGTGGAAATAGAGATCATAGCGATCAAAGACTGATCTTAGATCTCCCCCTCTGCATGGCGAGAGGCTGTGACGAAAGGAAATTCTCCTTCGCCATAGCCTCTTTCTTTATGCCAAAGCATCACAGTATAAGGGTGCTTCCGCTTATTCGGATGCCCCGGGGCTGATGCATTCAAACAGCGTTCTATAAGTTTTATAGTCGTTGAATGAGCCGTCAGTCATGTATTCAGTCTCTATCGGAAAGTCTCTTCATTGTCTCGGCTCCACAACGCAAAAAGTGTATCCTCTTGAGGCCTTTGCACAATAAGCAGGCATTTTATCCATTCATTTTATTGTGTGTCGGCCGATTGTTTTGTGTGTTTAACGTGAGTTCGATATAAAGAAATGGCACAACACATTGGTTATTAGTGTGTTTTATTTTCCACACAGTGTTTTTCAGGCACTTATATTGCTTTCAGATGGCTTTTTATCTACATCTGAAACCCAATGACTTAGAAGCCGCCCCTTCTTCCCGATCATTATGCAGCCGGAGAATCACAAAAGAGTATGATTTACAGCTACTTGTTATTTTTATGGTATGTTCGCTTAGATCGAACTGGCGTTATTTTATAGGACTTTCATTGAAGTCTTTTGCCGCAGAGCTGATTCTTAAGTGTTTTTCAGATTACTTGAGGTTTGCAGAGAGACCGCATGAAGCTCTCCTTTCTTCGTCAAATCAATGCTTGTGTCTGTCTTGATCGATATGAGAGAGGGGGGAGGTTATTGTGCAACAGTCTCAAAATGTGAAGACGCTCGGAATCGGTCAAATGTTTCGACACGATTACTGATTTTTTGACCTTTCTGAGTATCAACTTTTTTCCCGTACACATCAGAAATGATTGGTGTACAGATCGGTATGAACAGCCGTTTTGCCGATTTGTTGTTAGCTTTCAGCCGCTTTCATGCTCGATTTTACCTAAAAAACGGGATTGTGAACACTGTTCAGGCTTTGTTCCTTTGTCATGTACCAATAATGAGATCAAATTGACGAGGACAAAAAACGAGATGGATGCTCGTGCCAGAATCTTGCGAGCTGCACGAGAGGAATTTATGGTCAATGGTTTCCGAGATGCTTCTCTCCGAACCATCGCTCGCGAATCGGGAGTAGCCGTGAGCAATATATACAACTACTTCGAGCACAAGGACAGCCTCTTCAGGGCTGTGCTTCAACCTCTCTTGGATGAATTCGGGCGGATAATGGAAGGTCACAACAGTGAGCACAATATGGACGTCTATATGCTCATGCCTGAAAAGTTCCGCGAAGAGACGACAAAGGAGTTCATGCAGTTTGCCCGGCAGTTTCGGGCTGAGCTGAAGCTCCTGCTCTTGCAGTCCGGGGGCTCGTCGTTGGAGCACTTCAAGGATCAGGTCATCAGCAGACAAATACGATCCGGCGAAAACTATCTGCAGCTCTTCAAAGAAAAATACCCACATGCCAACACCGAGGTAAGCCCCTTCTTTATCCGATTGGGGGCCGCGTGGTGGGTCAATGTTTTCATCGAGATAATAACAAATGAGATTCATACCGAGGAGGAGATAAATCAAGGTCTGTCCGAATATATCGCTTTCGGTACGGCCGGCTGGCGAGCACTGATGCAGATATGACTATAATACGGAATACAGAAAACACAAACGAGACAAAGCAATGAAAATAGAACGCATTAACAGGTGGTTTCGCCATCGTGGCGAATGGATTATCCGCAAGCGTTGGATTGTATTGGGAGGTTTTTTCTTTTTTCTCCTTCTTGGATTCAATGGATTGCGTTTCCTTAGTATCAAAACCTCTTGGGAGGACTATTTTCTCGAGGACGATCCTATGATCATCAAGACGGAGGAGTTCAAATCCGTTTTCGGCAATGATAACTATGCTGCTGTATTGACCGACTGTGACAATACCTTCACGAAAGAAAATCTGGAGCTGATCCGTCGTCTTTCCAACGAGATGCTCGACAGTATTTCCTATGCCGAAAAGATTACTTCACTTACGGACATAGAGTTTATGATCGGAAATGAGGAGGGGATGGCCATCGAGCAGATCGTACCGGAAGAGATTCCTTCCGATTCAGCCGGATTGGCGGAGATCCGGCGCAAGGCTTTTCTCAAACCTTATATCGCCGATCGTCTGGTGTCCAAGGATGGTACCCTTACATGGATACTCTTGAAGCTGAATCCCTTCCCGAGCGATTCTGTTTGGAACAAAGGGAAAGGTGCCGTTGCTCCTGAAATGGTGGTAGGACGCGAATTGGAAAACATCATCCGTAAGCCGGAGTATGCCGCACTGCATCCCAAAGGAGCCGGTATGCCCTATATGACGGATCGGAAGATAGCTTGGGTAAACAGAGAGTTACCCATGGTGATGGGCATTGCCATTTTGTTGGCCATTATTGTGCTGGCAATATCAACCCGTTCTTTCCGCGGTGTGGTGGTACCCATCGTCACGGCATTGTCCTCTATCGTCATGGCATATGGCCTGACGGGATATTTTCGATTGGGTATCGACAGTGGTATGATGATGATACCGATGCTCTTGGCCTTTGCTGTAGCCGTGGCGTACAATATCCATATTCATTCCTACTTCCGACGGCAGATGATGATACACGGCAAGCGCAAACAGGCTGCGGTGGAGACCATTGAGGAGACCGGTTGGCCGGTGCTATTCAGTGCTCTCACCACTTTTGTTGCTTTGCTTTCTTTTCTGGCTATTCCCGTCGTACCGATGCACTTTATCGGTATCGCCACTTCTGCCAGTGTCCTCTTCTCCTTTATGATCGCCATTACGGTGATGCCGACTACCTTGAGTTTCGGCAAAGACCATCAGCCGAAAGCATCAGTGCGAAAAGAAGGAAAGCATCGGCTGGATCGATGGCTCGAAGCCTTCGGTGCCTGGGTGTTGGATCATGAGAAGTCCGTCTGGGGTGCTTTTATCCTTATGACAGTGGTGATGATCTTTGGATTCTTGAAAATGGAGACGGCATTCGACATTGAAAGAACAATGGGGCGACGGATAGAATACGTCAGCAATATCCTTGCCGTGAGCGAAAGCGAATTGGGTTCTCTTTATTCCTATGATATTATGATCGATTTGGGAGAGGAGGGAAAGGCCAAGACCCCCGAAGCACTTCGTGCTCTCGACAGCATCGCTCGCCATGCAGAGGCATATTCCCTTACCAAGCGTACCACTTCGATATTGAATATCCTCAAGGATCTGAACCAGACCTTGCACGATGGGGATCAGGCATACTATAGCATTCCCGGCGATGCGGAGGAGGTGGCACAGCAGCTCCTCCTATATGAGAATGCAGGGGGGAGTGAGGCCGAAAGCTGGATAGACTACGAATACAGACGGCTGCGCCTGAAAGTGGAAATGACCTCTTACAATTCGGGTGAGGCCGAGTGGGAATTGCAGGATATTACCGATTATGCCCGTAAGCTTTTCCCCGAAGCAGAGATTACACCGGTGGGCAGTCTGCCACAGTTCACCACGATGATGCAGTATGTGGTGCGTGGACAGATTTCCTCTTTCCTCCTTTCTCTGCTTGTCATCGGACTGCTGATGATGGTCGTTTTCGGTAGTGTTCGTGTAGGGCTGATAGGCCTTATCCCTAATATCATGCCTGCCATTGTAGTGGGAGGTCTGATGGGTATTCTGGACTATCCGCTCGATATGATGACTGCTACGATCATGCCTATGATATTGGGTTTGGCTGTGGATGATACCATTCACTTCTTCAATCATGGGCACTTGGAGTTCGACCGCCAGCGTAATTACCGTGGAGCCGTCCTCAAGTCGTTCCGGATCGTTGGGACACCTATCGTGCTCACGAGTCTGATCGTCTCGGCCAACTTTGCTGCTTACACCATTTCCAAGGGGCACTCTTTCGTACACATGGGTATTCTCTCGGTTGCAGGGATGTTCACAGCCCTTTTGGCAGACCTCTGCATCACGCCACTCCTGTTCCGACGATTCCGAATATTCGGGAAAGAAGATTTTGCCGTATCGGTTTCAAAAAAGACGGCAGACCAATCTCTCCCGAACACGGTTACCGATTAGGCATATGCCTGTACATTTTTGCCTTCCTGAAAGATGGGGAAGACTAAATATAGAACAGCTAACAAAAACAGAAAACGATGAAACGATTGGCAAAGACCACCCTCATGACAGCCATGGTAGCAATGGTCTCTTTCAGCATCTACGCCCAGACAGGGCGCGACATAGCACAGCGCGTAAAAGACCGCCCCGACGGTGATACGCGTCGCTCCGAACTCACTATGAAGCTCATCAACAAACGAGGAGCCGTACGTGAGCGCAAACTCATTTCTTACTCCATTGACATGGGTAAGGATAAGAAAGACAAGAAGACTATTATGTTTTTCCTCTATCCGGGCGATGTCAAAGGCACCGGTTTCCTCACATGGGATTATGATCAGATCGGTAAGGATGATGACAAATGGCTCTACCTGCCTGCTATGAAGAAGACCCGTCGCATCAGTGGAGCATCGGCCAAGAAAGACTACTTCATGGGCAGCGACTTCACCTATGATGACATGGGCAGCCGCAATGTGGACGAGGATACGCACAAGCTCCTCGGTGAAGAGACTTTCGATGGGCATAAATGCTGGAAGCTGGAGTCTACCTCCAAAGATCAGCGCGATGTCTTTTCCAAGAAAATCGCTTGGATCAGGCAGGACTGCCTGATACCTGTCAGAGTGGAATACTATGACAGGATGAACCGCTTGCATCGTCTTTTGGAGCTGTCCGATATTGCCCAAATAGATGGCTTCTGGATGGCGCAAAAGATGAATATGTCCAATGTGCAGACGGGGCATCGAACTGTACTGGAGATTAAGAAACCGGAGTTTAACCGTCCGATCGACGAATCGAAGTTCACTGTTACTTCTCTCGAGAAAGGCTCTCTCTAAACTATGGAAGTGAAGAAAAACACAGTGGTGCTACGCCTTCTGATTTGGTTCGTGGCCATTCTTCTCTTCCACTCCTCACGGCTGTGGGGACAGGAAGGGGAGGGGAGTGCCCGATACGGATTCAAAGGATTCGTGGATACCTACCATGCCGTGCGCAGCTCTTCTCCTTTTGATTTCATGAGCTCGCGTACGAGAGTGAGAGGTGAGCTGGAGAGGTCGTTCGGTAATTCGAAAGTAGCCGTATCGGTCAATGCCACCTACAATGCTCTACTGAAAGACGAGACCGGCTTACGTTTACGTGAAGCCTTCTTCGAGCATCAGGAAGAGCATTGGGGGTTGCGCCTCGGACGACAGATTGTCATTTGGGGGGCTGCCGACGGTGTGCGCATCACGGATCTGATCTCCCCGATGGATATGACCGAGTTTCTGGCACAGGATTACGATGATATTCGTATGCCGGTCAATGCATTGCGTTTCTCTGTCTTCAACGAATCGATGAAAGTGGAAGTCGTGGTACTGCCTGTATTCGAGGGGTACCGTCTGCCTGTGGATCCTCGCAATCCTTGGAATATCTTCTCCCTTTCCCCCATTGCTCAGGGGATGAATATCGTCTGGAAAGAAGAAGCCGGCAAACCGGCCTTCAAGGTTGCCAATATCGAGTACGGTGCGCGATGGAGCACTACGCTCTCCGGTATCGACTTCGCTTTGGCTGCATTGCATACATGGAACAAGATGCCCGTCATCGAAGTACAGGGCATTGCGCCGACGGAAATCATCGTTAGCCCTCGCTATTATCGTATGGGATTTGTCGGCGGCGACCTCTCCGTACCCGTCGGACAGTTTGTTTTCAGGGGAGAGGCTGCATTCAATATCGACAAACACTTCACCTATAAGAGTCATGCCAAGCAAGAGGGTTTCCAAACAATTAATTGGTTGGTTGGAGCCGATTGGTATGCTCCCGGTGAATGGATGATCTCAGGACAATTCTCAATGGAAAGCATATTCAGGTATAGGGATTTCATCTCCCAAAGACAACATTCTACCCTGATTACTCTCAATGTTTCCAAGAAATTCTTCGGCAGTACACTCCAGCTTTCGGACTTCACCTACTACGACCTTACGGGCAAAGGATGGTTCAGTCGCTTTGCAGCTGACTATGCCCTGAACGATCAGATACATCTGATGGCCGGATATGACTGGTTCAGTAGTAAGGGCAGCGGTATATTCGATCGCTACAAAGACAATTCCGAACTCTGGTTCAAAGCCCGCTACAGCTTTTAATAACAACAGAAACAACCAATACAAATGAACGACACAATCAACAAAATCAAAGCCTATATGGGCAATCGAGCCATTCTCTTGCCCGTTTCATTAGTGCTTTCGGGTCTCAACGGGCTTGTCTCCTTAGTCCCGTTCGTCTTGATATGGCTGATCGTGCGTACGCTCCTTGGAGGAGAGGGTGCTATCGAGGATAATCGGGTATTTGTGTATGCCTGGTGGGCAGTCGGCATAGCCGCATTCGGTGTCCTGACTTATTTCCTCTCCCTTTCCCTTTCACATCTTGCTGCTTTCAGGGTAGAGGTCAATATGCGTCGGGAAGCTATGCACCGCGTAGTGCGTATGCCATTGGGTTACTTCGACAAACGCCTGAGCGGAAAGATGCGCAAAGTCATCGATGAGGACTCATCGCAGACGCACACTTTCATAGCCCATATCTTGCCCGATGTTATAGGCAGTATGATGGCTCCGGTCGGGGTGCTGGTGCTTATCTTCATATTCGATTGGCGGTTGGGTATTGCCTGCCTGCTCCCGATTGCTTTTGCTGTGGGAGCCATGTCTTTTATGTTGAACCCGAAGCAAAATAAGTTCCAACGCCGGTATCTCGATGCACAGGAGAAGATGAGCAGTGAGGCCGTAGAGTATGTGCGTGGCATACCGGTAGTGAAAGTCTTCCAGCAGAGCGTTTATTCCTTCAAACGTTTCTACCAAAGTATTATCGAGTATAAGAAATTGGTGACGGAATATACTTTGGGTTGGCAGAAGCCAATGGCTTTCTATGTCATGTTTACCAATAGTTTTGCTTTTTTCCTCGTGCCTGTAGCTATTTGGCTTATAGGCCGAACAGGCAATACGGTCGATATTATAGCCGATATGTTTCTGTATCTGCTGATTACACCCGTTTTTACGACCAATATCATGAAGATGGCCTCCCTTAGTCAGAACCTCTTTTTACTTAATGAAGCAGTAACCAGACTGGAGAATCTGACCGGAGAGGAGCCACTTGCCACACTTGAAAGACCGCAGACTCCCGTCACGAATGAAGTCTCCTTCGATCATGTTACCTTTCGCTATACCGGTGCAGTACAGGATGCCGTCAGTGATATTGACTTCTCCATCCCTCCAGGGCAAACCTATGCGCTGGTCGGAACTTCCGGAGGGGGTAAGACCACTATAGCCCGACTCATACCTCGCTTTTGGGACGCTACCCAAGGCCATATACGTATCGGTGGAGTAGATGTAAGGGATATGGCAAAAGAAGAGCTGATGGACAGGATTTCTTTCGTCTTTCAGAATGCCAAACTCTTCAGAACCACCATTCGTGAGAATATTACCTATGGCAGTCCGGATGCATCCGAGGATGCTTTGGCTCGTGCCATCGACCTTTCTCAAAGCCGTGAAATTATAGAGCGTTTGCCCGATGGACTGCAAACGAAGATAGGAGCCGATGGCACGTATCTCTCCGGAGGGGAGCAGCAGCGCATAGCTTTGGCTCGTGCCATACTCAAGGATGCTCCTATTGTGGTGCTCGATGAAGCCACAGCCTTTGCTGATCCCGAAAACGAGAAATTGATACAGCAGGCTTTGCACGAACTGACGAAAGGAAAGACGGTGCTGATGATTGCTCATCGACTGACGAGCGTACAGCATGTGGATCGTATCCTTGTGATAGAGAAGGGACGAATCGCAGAACAGGGTACCCACGAAGAACTCTTGACACAAGGTGGTCTTTACAAATCCATGTGGGAGGAATACCAGCGATCCGTTTCTTGGACATTATGAAAGAAGAAATACACACAATTACCTCTAATTGAAACGAAACAAACCTATGATACGATATTTCCAACACCGATTCGCTCTCTCTCGTAAGGGTGCGCAGGATCTTGCCAAAGGCATTGCATGGACTACGGTTTTGAATGTCGGATTTATGTTGCCTGCCATATTCACTTTTCTTTTCCTCGAAGACTATCTGCAAGGATCCGCCACACATGGTATTTGGTATTATATAGCCATGGGAGCGGCTTTTATGGCGGTGCTCTTCGTTATAGCTCTCTTCCAATACACAAGTCTGTACACCAAGATATATACAGAGAGTGCCAACCGCCGCATCGCCTTGGCTGAAAAACTACGTAAACTCCCATTGGCTTTCTTCGGAGAGAAGAATCTGTCCGATCTGACTTCCACGATGATGGAGGATAGTACGGTGATGGAGACTGTCTTCTCTCACAGTATACCCCAGCTCTTTGCATCGTTGGTCAGTCTCTTTTTGATCGGTATAGGGCTCTTCTGCTATAATTGGCAGCTTTCGTTGGCACTCTTTTGGGTTGTGCCTGTAGCAGCCTTAGCAATTGTCTTTTCCAAAAAGATGTTGAACAAATCATTCCGCTCGAACTACCATGTCAAACGAGAGGTCACCGAGCATATACAGGAAGGAATCGAAGAGATACAGGAGATAAAATCATATAATGGCGAAGAAGAATTTGCCGAGCGCTTCGATGCCAAACTCCATGCCTATGAGAAGAGCCTTATTCGATGTGAACTTGTTGTCGGTGCCGTCCTTAATGCTTCATATATAATCCTCAAACTGGGACTTGCCTCTGTAATCATAATAGGAGCTTATCTCTTGTCAGAAGGAACAATCGATCTATTCACTTATTTGGTCTTTCTGCTTATCGGATCGAGCATATATAATCCCATAAGTGAAGTATTCAGCAATTTGCTACTCTTGCAGTACCTCGATGTACGTATCGATCGGGTGAGAGAGATGGATGCTATGCCGATACAGGAAGGTAAAACGGACTATTCTGTCCGGAACTTCGATATTATATTCCAAAACGTAAATTTCTCCTACGAAAAGGGGAAGCAAGTACTGCGCAATGTATCGTTCACGGCCAAACAAGGGGAAGTCACAGCCCTCGTCGGTCCGTCGGGTGGAGGAAAGAGCACATCGGCCAAGTTGGCTGCACGCTTTTGGGATATAGATGGAGGAAAGATCTTTTTGGGAGGGGAAGACATTTCGCAAATCGAACCCGAAACCCTGCTACGTCATTATGCCATCGTCTTCCAAGATGTACTGCTCTTCAATGCATCGGTGGCCGATAATATCCGCATAGGTAAACCTGATGCTACAGATGAAGAGCTCAAACGTGTAGCTCGGTTGGCAAGATGCGACGAATTTGTAGATCGTCTGCCGAATGGATATGACACTTTGATCGGTGAAAATGGTGAGAACCTTTCAGGAGGTGAACGTCAGCGCATTTCTATAGCCAGAGCTTTACTCAAGGATGCTCCGATTGTGCTGCTGGATGAAGCTACGGCAAGTCTCGATGTTGAGAATGAGACACTGATACAGGCTGGTATATCCGAACTGATCAAAAACAAGACAGTCCTCATTATCGCTCATCGTATGCGCACTGTAGCCAATGCCCATAAGATTGTTGTACTCAAAGAAGGGACTGTAGCCGAATGTGGCAGTCCGGCCGAATTGATGGCCATGAACGGTGTGTTTGCTCGAATGGTGGCGGCGCAGAAGTAAGGAAACGTGAGTTCGATGTAAGCGATATGGTGCCGACTCTCATAAGATCCGCCATATCGATCAAACACTTGTTGGGATATTGACTATAACCGAATTGGAAAATGAAAGGGAAAAAGTTTGCCGTCATAAACCTAACGATTGCTACGTTCGGTTATCAAACAAGTACGAATTAATGGGGCCTTTGCACAATAAGCAGGCACTTTTGTTCATTCATTTTATTGTGTGTCAGGCGACTATTTGGTACACGCCGGATTTCCACAAGTGGAAAGCTGTCTTTCCACGGGTGGAAAATAAACTTTCCATTAGTGGAAATTTCTTTTTCCACCGGTGGAAATTTACTCCCCTTTAATGAGTGCCCCTTTGAGACATCAAACGACATGACCGGCAACAGCACTTGTGCTCCTCCAATCATCGCCTTGCTCCCCGTGTATGTACCTTGTGTGCCACGCTGTGCCGTCTGATTTACATTGCGTCCATACGAGCCGATACCACCTCCGGCTCCAATAACCCATCCGGCTACCATCGGTACACAGTAGCAGAATACCAATTAGGAGAAACTCGCTCGAATGAAGCTGCAAAACCAATTTAATGCGTCGGCCCCGGGGGCAGCCTGTCAGGGCGATCGCGTTTGAAAAT